>Ga0256826_1002753_pt1 | contig 10645 bp, 7 predicted proteins | sample CV79metaG_FD_185975 | JGI IMG/M metagenome (GOLD analysis project Ga0256826, IMG submission 185975) | Hydrothermal vent microbial communities from East Pacific Rise, Pacific Ocean - CV79 | ecosystem: Environmental > Aquatic > Marine > Hydrothermal vents | place: Pacific Ocean: East Pacific Rise... | reverse complement strand
TCAGGGTCAATTAATGATGAAAACCCTATTTTTGGTGGATTTTCTTCAAATTTATCCCTTACTATAATAGCGATAACTTCGTGCTTTTTCGCTAAAAGTCTAAAGTTTGGTATTTCGAAAAAATCTCCTATAACTAAAATAAGTGATTTTCTTTTTAAACGTTTAAAAAGAGTATCTGAAAGATTTTTAAAATCTATCTGTTGATTAAGAGCATCAAAATTTAAAATCTCATCAACACTCTTCTGAATTTGGTTTGTTTTTTTACTTGGTCTAAGGTGAGACACCATCTGATTTGTAAAGATATAGGAACTTAATAGGTCTCCATTTTTAACAACAGAAAAACTTAAATGTGCTACTATTTCAGCAATAGTTTCCTGTTTAAATTTTTTAGAACCAAAATGGACACTTCCATTTAAAACAGAAGCGAGAACAACATTTAGTTCTCTCTCCTCTCTAAAAACTTTTATATAGGGAGTTTGCATCTTTGCAGTAATATTCCAATCAATATGGCGAATATCATCACCAGCCATATATTCGCGAAGCTCTACAAAATCGTAACCTTCACCTTGAAAAATAGAGGGATTATTTCCTATCATCTCACTAAAAACTTGTCGTTTTGCACGTACTAAAATCTTTTTTAATTTACTCATTATATTATCTCATATATTAGAATTTATCTGATTTAAATTTCAGTCAATAGTATAACAGATGGCTAGTTAATAAAGAAAGAGTTTTTTAGCCTATCTATTTACCTATTTCAAAACCGATAAGAGTTATATCATCATTTCTATCATTATCTATCACTTCAGATTCATACTCATTCAGTTTTGTTTGGAAAATTGTTTGAAGTTCAGACATAGATTTTGTATGATTTTCCTCTATAATTTTACTAAACCTTTTTTTACCAAATGGAAAATCTTTTTTACCTCCATTTTGGTCTAAATAACCATCTGTTGTACAGTAAAACTTCATCCCCTCTTTAACATCTATAATACTCTCTTTATACTCATAATTTATATCACATTTTTTATACCCTACTGAGTAACGATTTCCCTTGAGTGTATGAAATGTTCCATCTGGGTCTGTATAAAAAAGAGCTGTTTCTGCACCTGCAAATTTTAATATTTGAGTTTTTTTATTGTAATAGATAATTCCACCATCAAAACCTGCATTACTGAGGCTATTTTTTGATTCTTGACGGAGTAATCTTTTCATCGTTTTATTAAAATAACCCATAATAATAGCGGGGCTTATATCAAACTCAGAATGTTCTTGTATTTTTGCTACTATCTCTCTCTCTATCGATTTAACTATCATCGTTACAAAAGCCCCTGGAACACCATGACCTGTACAATCTATAAAAAAGAGTAGAGATTCATCTTTATTTCTCAGTTCATCAAAAAGCCAAATATCTCCACCAACTGTATCTTTTGGTGTCCATGTTACAAAATGGTCTTTAAAAAATGGTTTCATCGCTCCTGTTTGAGGGATTAATGCACTTTGAATTAAACTAGCATACTTTATAGAGTCTTTAGTATGTTTATGAATTAGCTCTACCTCTTTTTTTGCTTCTTCTAAATCTACTGTTCTTTCTTGAATTTTTATCTCTAAATTTGCTGTTAAATCCTCTACCTCTTTTCTGTTAGTGATGTCATATCTAATAGCTGTAAACCCACAACTATCATCTGTCTGTGTACATTTTGGAGATATGATAGTATATACCCAATAAAAACTACCATCTTTTTTAAGATTTTTAATCTCACCTTTCCAAATTTTGTTGGCTTTAATAGTTTTCCATAAATCTTCAAAAACCTTTTCACTTACATCAGCATGTCTTACTATTTTATGCGATTTTCCTAACAGTTCCTCTTTTGTATACCCAGAGATATTACAAAATGCTTGTGATACATAAGTGATACGACCATATTCATCTGTTTCACTTGTAATAACATTTTTATCCATTATTTGCATAAGATTTGCAATATTATCGTGCATCTTCATACTAACATTTATACTTTCATTTACAGATTTTGTCATCTCTCCAAACTCATCATTTGAGTGGATTTTTATCTTTTCAACCTCTTTTGTTGGGTCTTCTAAATAGTTAAAAAATGAGTTTAAACCTCTTTGAAACTCTATAAGTGGTTTAGTAACAACTATTCTAATAACTATAAAAATAATAGTTGCAAAAATAATACCTGCGATTATGAACACAAAAACTTGATTTTTCAACTCTTTAGAAACTCTCTCTTTTATATGGGTAGCTTCCTCTTCAAAAGAGACTAAATTTTCTTTCTTTATCTCTTCAATCTGTTCTATAATTTTAGAAGTATCATAATATACTTTGATATAACCGATATTATCATCTTCAAATATCATATTGTATTCTAAAAATTTTAGCTCTTTTAACTCATCTGGAATATATGTTAAAAATTCAACATTTTGATTATATTGAATTCCGACGATATTTATATCATTTGCCATATTATCAAACAGTAAAACAGCTACTGTTATTTCATTGTCAAGTAAGAATTTAAGAACATTATCTTTTATGGTTGTATTATCAAGATTATATAAAGCATTAGCAAGAGAGCTTTTGAGAATTTTAGAAAGTTTCATTAAATTAGTTGTCGTAGTTATGATTTTATCTTCTGCTACATCATTTAACTGTTTTATAATATACTCTTTTTGTTTCGATTGAATAGTAGTTATAATATCACTTTGAATACTATAATTATATAAATCGATAGTCCAGAATATAATAGTTAAAAAAGTAAGCGTTGCTAAAAGGGTTTTTGCCAATATATTCATCTGTATCCTAGAGTCTTACTTATAAATATTTTGATAAAATATCTTGATATTGTTGAGTCTTTTTGAACTCTTCTAATTTATCTGAGAATCTATCTACAAACTCTTTTGAAACAGTTTTTTTTGAAAACATAAGATAAAATTTACTTACAAATAGAGGTTTATCAAAATAATATATATGTTTATATGCGTCTATCTTTTGTAAATCAATATTACTTTTTGTCATATCGATAGTTGTCTCTAAAACAGCAGGCATATAGTCACAACGATTATTTAACAGTTTTCCTATATTAAGATTTTCTTTTGATGTTATTGTAATTTTTGAATATTTTTCTATATGTTTTTTAAAAAATTTTGGATAGTTGTAGCCATTTATTAAACATATCTTTTTTCCATTTAAAGAGTTAAAATCATCAAACTTTAGTTTTGATTTATTCTCTTTTTTTATAAATAGCACCCATTTCGAAGATATAATAGGCTCTTTTGGAAAATACATATATTTAAGTCTTGTATCATTCATTGAAGCTGTGTATATAGCATCAAACTTACCAATATAACCAGATTTTTGAGTTCTAGCCCAAGGCATTATTCTATTTGAACGTATTTTTACATCCATACGTTTAAAGGTCTCATATATAATCTCTGTACTTAACCCTGAAATCTGTTGAGTTTTTTTATCTTTAAAACTAAATGGAGACCAATCTTCAGTCCCTAAAGTTATAGAATCCCTTTGTGAAGCATCTACACTTGACAATAGTAGCAATGTTATTATTAAATTTTTAAGCATTATCTATATTTTCCTTTATATAAATCATCTATCATTTTTGTAGTTCTATTAAACCTTTATTAAAGCTATCTATGACATTTTGAGCATCTTTTACTTTTTTAGATACTATTAAATAGATTTTTTCTGTTTAATTATAGCATTAAATTTTTATAATTTTTTATAAAATAAGAGCTTTTTAGATAGAATTCTTTTTAGATAGAAAAAGGATACAAATAGGAATGAATAATTTGAAAATTAGAACAAAGTTAATAGTTACAATAATAATCTCAATGATGGTCTTAACCCTCTTTTTTACATTAAATATGATGGATAGTTACAACACTCATTTAAAAGAACAGCTTAAAGAGTTAAAACAAGAATCTTATAAAACAAAACAAGAGGAGTTAATAAACTACTCTGATATGGCAAATAAAGTGATAGAGGCTTATTACCAAAGAACTAAAAAAAATAAGATACAAAAAGAGTTGAAAAATTATATAGATGAACAGAGTGAATATCTTTTTACTATTATCAATGGCTTATATAAAAAATATAATGGAAAATTAAGTGATAAAAAATTAAAAGAACTTATCTATTCAACTATTCAAACCACTCGTTATGGAACAAGTGGGTATTTTTGGATAAATGATTTTAACTATAAGATGATAATGCACCCTATTAAAAAACAGTATAGTGGAAAATATTTTAAATCAGACAAAAAAGTTCCATTTGTTTCTTTAGGTGTAGATGAACTTAAAAAAATCAAAAAAGACAAAGGCTATATTCAATACTCTTTTTACTCTCCAAGTAGTAAAAAATATGAGGAAAAAGCTTCTATTGTTAGAGTATTTAAACCCTATAACTGGATAATAGGAACAGGTGCTTATATAGATGACTTAACATTTGAGATGCAAAAAGAGGCTCTCAATGCTATTAAAAATATGCGCTACGGAAAGAATGGATATTTTTGGATAAATGATATGCGAAACAAGATGTTAATGCACCCTATAAAGCCAGAGTATAATAATAAATATTTTATAGACACACCTAAAGTAGCATTTGTAAAGTTAGGAACAGATAAATTAATTGAGATAAAAAAAAATAGGGCTTTTATAGAGTATAGTTTTTATACTCCTGCTACAAAAAAATATAGTCATAAACTTTCGATTGTTCAAAAATTTGTTCCTTGGAATTGGGTGATTGGAACAGGAGTTTATACAAACTATTTAGAAGATAAAATAGCTTTAGCAAAAAAAAGAGCGAAAAAGGAGTTAGAGAGTAGACTTCAAAAAATATTAATTATCTCAACATTAATTTTAATTTTAATGATTATAGTTATGATTAAACTGATGGAAATGATTATTTTAAATCCAATTAAAAATTTTCAAGATGGTTTAAATCGCTTTTTTAATTATTTGGATGATGAAAATGTTATTGTAAAAAAATTAAAGTACAGTAACAATGATGAGATAGGTTTAATGTCTCAAAATACAAATATCGCCATAGAATCAGCAATAAAAACACATAAAAAATTGATAGACTTACAAACTCAACTAGAAAAAAAAGTGAATGAAACACAAAAAGAGTTCGATATAGTCAATCAAAATAGAAATGAATCTTTAGAGTATGGAGCAGTAATACAAGCTTCTCTTTTACCTGATAAAACACACTTAGATAATATTTTTAGTAACCATTTTATTTTTGATGCGCAAGAGGATATGATTAGTTCACAATTCTATATCTTTGAAAAAATTAGAACAGATGAATATCTGTATATTATAATGGATTGTAAACAAGATGGTATCAATAGTGTTTTTACAACTATGCTTATCAATGCTATCATAAAACAAGCGATAACTCAATTTAAATATGAAGAGTCTAAAGAGGTAAGTACATCATGGATATTGGAACATCTTAATTCAAATATAGAAAATTCAAAAGATGGCTTAGATGGTGCAATTGTTTATTATAATAGAAAAGAACAAAGTATTAAATATTCAAGTGCAAACTTACCATTACACTACTATCAAGATAATGTATTTCATATTGTAAAACCAGATATAAAATCTATTGGAATAGATAAATCAACTCAATATACAGAGCATACTTTAGATATAAAAGAATCGATAGAATTTTATATATCAACACAACATTATATAAAAGATTTTATCAATATTTATGATTTTGTATCACCATTTCAAAGTGAAACAAATCAGTTTAAAAAGCATCTTGATAAAGTTACAGGAGATATTATTGTTTCAGGTTTTTTTATCGACAATAAACCTAAAATTCTTATCGAGTATAAGGGAGAATTTACGCAAGAGATAGCAAACAAATATATGGAAGTTATCGAAGATAAAATTGACAATATGGGAGTTATGAGTAATATCTCAACTAACTTCGTTGAACAGTATCAAAATATTTTAAATTATGGAAAATCAAAAAATATAGAAAATCAAAAAATCACTCCTTTTGGTTCTATCAAACTACAAAAAAATCCAGATAATACATATTCAATAGAGAGTCTAAATATTATTTCTTTAGCAGATAAACAAAAAATAGAACCTAAACTTTTTGAAATACAATCACTTGATAAAGATGGAATCAAGAAGCGATATAGAGAGTTAAGAAAAAGTGGGATAAATACACATACTAAAGGTGGCGGAATAGGTATGTATGAGATAGCAAAAAGAAGTAGTAAAATAGAACATCAATTTACTCAAATTAATGAAGATAGATTTGAATTTAGATTGAGTTCTTTTGTTTCTTTGAGTAGAAAATAAGTGCAAAGAACTATATACAATTTTTTCTTGTTATAAGTAAGAAAATTAATTAAGATTGAAGTATTAATATAAGATACTTAAAAATATTTAACAAAAGGGTGAGTAATGAATTTCAGTATAGTCAAAAGAATTTTTGGTATTGCTATTTGGATAATTTTAGCATTTGTAATAACGATAGTAAGCTTTTTTCTTTATGACTCTAGTATGAGTTCTTATCAAGATGTAGAGATTAAAAACTCTAAAGTTTTAATGCAAAGTATAGATAAAATTTTGCTACTTAATGCAAAAACATTAAAAAGTTCTAGGGATTTTGCTAACATCCTTACTAAAAGTGCAAATGATATTGAATCACTTGAATTTATCGGTTCTATTGCATCTCAACTAATGGAATTAACTGCCTATCCTGAAGATATACAGAAAAGAAGATTGGTCATTTCAATGCTAACAAATTGGAATGAAAAAGTTATTTATAAAAGTGAAATTTTAAATGATTTTTATTCTGAAATTAAAGAGAGTATAGAGATAGTTAAAACAACAAATGATACAAGTGAATTTGTTGCTACACAAGATTTATTAAATGAAATTTTTGCTGTTATGGTAGAAAATGCTTTAGACCAAAGTGACAAGGTGATTAGTAGAACAGAAGAGTTAGCAAAAGATATAGATACTATAAAAATCTCTTTAAATCTTAATAAATCAAATGTAAAAGAAGCAGAAATAGTAAGAAATCAAGCAATAGAAAATAAGAGTATAGCCTCTACTACGATTTTCATTACAGCTGGATTAACATTAATAGGCATTATGATTTTATTTTTTAGTGCTAATAACTTGAAAGAGGGATTTAAAAGAATTGCTAACGATTTAAATGCGATGACTAAAGATGAAGGAGTTATAGATTTTTCACATTTAAGAGATGTTGATGCTAATAAAGATGAAATTAATTATATACAAAATAGTTTAAATGATGTAATCAATAAAGTAAAAAAACTATTAAGTTCTATTACTATTATTTCCAATCAAAATGTTGATTTATCTGATGAGATTAATAACTCCTCTATGGCTATTAATTCACATATAGAAAAAGAATCATCTTTTGCTCACGATGCAACTCAAAAAGGTGAACATGTAAAAGTTGTATTAGATAATTCAGTCACTGATGCTGAAAAAACAAAAAATAGCATAAAAGAGGCCGCAGCAAACCTACTCTATACGAGAGATGAAGTTGAAAAGATGATAACCGATTTACGAGGTAGTATTCAAGCAGAGTTAGAATTAGCTTCAAACCTTCGGGAACTAAATACAAATGCAAGTGAGATTAAAAATGTTTTAAGTATTATTGGTGATATTTCCGACCAAACAAATCTTTTAGCACTTAATGCTGCAATTGAAGCAGCTCGTGCAGGTGAACATGGAAGAGGATTTGCTGTTGTTGCCGATGAAGTAAGAAAACTTGCGGAAAGTACACAAAAGTCATTATCAGAGATTTACACATCGGTAGATATTATGGTTGAATCTATTGTTAATATTAGTACACAAATGGATAAAAATGTTAAGCTAATAGAAACACTTGCCAATGAATCAAGAGAAGTTGAAGATGGTGTAAACAATGCAAGTAAAAATATGACAACTATTGCTAATGTTGCCCAATCTAGCTTAGACGTTACAATAGAAGTATCTAATGGAACTCAAGAAGTTTTAGCAAATATATCAACAATTTCTAATCTTTCACATGAAAATAAAGAGTACATAGGTCTAGTTGTTAGAGATATAGATGAGATTACAAAACTTTCAGTCACGATTCAACAAGAGTTGAGTAAATTTAAAATATAAGGAGTGTTTATGAAAAATAGAATCTTAGTTAGTGCTATTGTCTTGAGTTTTTTTACTACAACAAGTTATGCTGGTTGTTCAGAACTGTTATCAAACTATAAAAGAGTTCCAGACCCATCAATCAAAACGATGAAGCAGTTAAAAAGATGGGTAAAAAGAAAAGTGAAAGATGGTAATGCACAAGAAGTTGAGAAGTGTCTAATCTCCAAAGCAGCAGACAATCCAAATAAAGCAACAGTTGCGGGAATGTAAGGAAAAAAATGATGATAAAAAAAATAGGATTAAGTGCAATAGTAATGAGTTCATTAGCTATGAATGCACAAGCATATTCACAAACTAATATAGATAAAGTTGTAGAAAATATAACTGCTATACAAGAAGATATTGATGCTCTTTATGAAAGAGCAGATGAAAATGAATTTCAAGCTACAATGAACCGTATCAAATGGGGAGCAGAGTTTGAAACAAGTGTCAATAATATCGATGCAAAAGTCTCAAATAAACACTACCATGATAATAATAAATGGACAACAAAACTTCGTCTATCTATGGAATCAAAAATAAATGATAAAACAAAGTTTTATGGTCGTTTATCTATGTATAAAAATTGGAGTGATTCATCAGTTGCATATTTAGCAGATTCAGTAGAAGGTAGAAAACCAATAGGAACTAGTAATCTATTTGTGGAAAGAGCTTATGTTGATTATAATCTCAACAATATGTTCTCTGTTACATTAGGAAGACAACCTAGTTCTGATGGTCCAGGTATGACACTTATCGAAAATACACAAAGAAAATCAACATATCCTGCTATTCTTTTCGATGGCTCAGCAGATGGTGTTGTTGCTACTGCAAAACTAGCTTCTAAATCACCTATGAATCCTATTGTAAGAGTAGCGTATGGAAAAGGTTTTCAATCAAATACAAATTTTTCACCCTATAAAGCTAATCAAGAAAATATTAAAGATTTAAATGTATACGGTGCTTTTTATGAGATGAGTTTACCTTTTAAAGCGATGGGAGATACTCTTTTAGTATTAAGCTATGTACATGCAACAGACTTTATCGCACACCCTCAACAAATAACAGCTTCAAGTAATAAAAATCTAGGTGATATGGATTTAGCAGGTATCTATTTTGAAAACAATAAAGCTTTTGGAACTAAGTTAAGTTATTTTTTATCAGCTGGTTGGAATAAACCAAAAGAAAATATAAACAATGCTATCTTAAAAGATTCTACTGGAAATGATATGCCAGCAATGGGTTTAATCAAAGAGAGTGGAAGTGCTTTTCATATAGGTGCTAGATATGATTTTGATTTTGGAATTAAAGTTGGTTATGAATTTAATCATGGTAGTAAATATTGGTATAGTTTCACAAATGGAAGCTCAGACTTATTAAATAAACTTGCAACTCGTGGTGATGTGAATGATATTTATACAATATATCAAATGGATATAAATCAATTTATAAAAATAGGGTATACAATGATTGATTATGATTATTCAGGAAGTGGTTGGCATATTGGTAAACCACAAATTACTAATGATAGTGTAGATAGAATGTATGCTACATATAACTTAAGATTTTAAATATCTGATATAATCAAGTGATTTTTTTCACTTGATTATATTTTTATGAAGAAGTTCTTTTTTAATAAGAGGATTATTCATAGTTTCCCCTCGTAACATTTTAAGTCTCATAATTTCAAAAGTTACAAAATCATCTTTCTTAAATTCATATGCACCAAATCCATAACCCATAGGTGTTATATCATTTAATGAATAAAAAGCTTTTTTTCCATCTATCCATTTTTTAGAATCTCTACTCATAACCCAAATAATTACATCTTTTTTAAAGCTTTTATCCTCTAACCAATGAACAAATCCTCCATGGTCATGAAAAAACCATGTTTTTCCACTAGATGCAATTACTTGAGAAGCATACTCCAAATCATCTATAACCATTCCACAGTCACTATCTTGATATTTATGAAGTTGCATCGTCAATGGAAGTTGTTCTAAATTGCCTTTTTGAATAACTATCATATTTTGTTTTGAAGCTAGTGATAAAAAAGTTATTACTATTATCACTATAAGTATTATTATTATGAAAAATGGTTTAAACTTTTTTAACATCTATCTCTCCTCTAATAGCTCTTTTTTTACAACAGCTACAAATATTCGAGCCTTAGCAATATCGACTTTGTCTATCCGAACTATAACATCTTCAAAAAGTACAACATTTTCACTTGAAGTTACTATAAGTCTAGCTCCTTGAATCTCATCAAGTAGATCAGCTTTCACTTCAGGGTCTGTACCACTTATACGGGCTTTAAACTCTTGCCCTATCTTATCACTTGCCCAACGAGCAAATTTTCTATCCATAAACTCTTTCTCTATTGTACTAGCTTCTCGCTCTTTTTCACTAATAGTCATACTTAAAGACTCTATGTTTC
>Ga0256826_1002752_pt1 | contig 10648 bp, 7 predicted proteins | sample CV79metaG_FD_185975 | JGI IMG/M metagenome (GOLD analysis project Ga0256826, IMG submission 185975) | Hydrothermal vent microbial communities from East Pacific Rise, Pacific Ocean - CV79 | ecosystem: Environmental > Aquatic > Marine > Hydrothermal vents | place: Pacific Ocean: East Pacific Rise... | reverse complement strand
ATTGAAGATCCTGAGCCAAAATACGGAATGGTAGTAAGCGGCTTGGTTCATCCTAAAAAGATGATTAAAAATCAAGGTGCTCAAGTTGGAGATGTCTTTGTTTTAACAAAACCATTAGGAACAGGTATTATTTCTACAGGAATAAAGAGAGGAGTGGTGACCGATAAAATTAAATCGAAAGCCATTAAGATAATGAGTGCCCTAAATAAAGATGCTGCAGAAGTCATGAGTAAATATCAGGTGCATGCATGTACCGATATTACTGGTTTTGGATTGATGGGACATATGAAAGAAATGGTTGAGTCATCGGGAATATATGTGGAAATTGATTACGCATCATTGCCCTTTATAGAATCTGTAAAAGAATTAGCTGCTGCAAATATTATACCTGGCGGCACTTATAATAATCTTGATTTCGTGAGTGAATTTATTAACTTTGGTTCACTATCTCGTACTGCTCAACTACTTATTTGTGATGCTCAAACTTCCGGCGGACTTTTAGTGGCTCTTTCCCCATCCGATGCTGATTTATATATCCAAGATCTTGAAGCCTTAGGTTTTCATGATGTAGTTGTTATTGGGAAGGTTATTGAGAATGAGAGTGTGGGTATTAGAGTCATATAATCAGTAAGATATGCTGCCTTTAATAAGCGCTTTTTATATTCACATCCGGTAATATAACAAATAACATATGTTTTCTAGTAAAAGCCTCGTGTGCCTCTGTTTTTTTATTCCATCTATGCTATTTTTTATTGGATAAATCCATTTCATAGTCTTAAGAGTTCTACTGAAAACCATGGAGAAATACTGAAATAAATAATAAAGTGCAAAAATGTATAAATTGTTTTTATTTTTGATGCTGGAAAATAATTATAAAAATTAATAATATGTCAAAAAGAACTATTGTTACTATGCCCGGAGATGGAATCGGCCGCGTAGTATTAGAAGAAACATTGAGAGTGTTGGAAGCTGCTGGTTTTCAGGCTAATTATATTGAGGGTGACATTGGATGGGAATTCTGGAAAAAAGAAGGAGATCCTTTACCACAAAGAACAATTGATTTAATTGCTAAACATAAAGTGGCTTTATTTGGTGCTATTACATCTAAACCTAAAGACGCAGCTTTTGATGAATTAGCTACTGAGCTGAAAGAGAAAAACTTGGTTTATAGTAGCCCTATTGTAGGTTTGCGCCAACACTTTGGTTTAGATATTTGTTTACGCCCAACCAAGTCCTATATTGGAAACCCATTGAATTTTATTCGTCGTGGAAAAGATGGTGATATTGAAGAGCCTGCAGTAGATGCAGCAATCTTTCGACAAAATACAGAAGGTTTATATGGTGGTGTTGAGTGGAGCAATCCAGAACCAAAAGTCTATGATGCTTTAATGACTCATCCTAAATTTGTAAAGAATTTTGGAGATACTCCAGTAGAAGAAATCTCAGTTTCAACTCGTATATTTACTAAAAGAAGTACCGAAAGAATATTGAGAGCAGCATTTGAACATGCCAAGAAATATGCTTATAAATCTGTTACTCTTTGTGAAAAACCAAACGTTATTCGCGAAACTTCGGGAATGATGTTTAAAATGGCTCAACAAATACAAGCAGATGATTATCCAAATATTGAGCTCTGGAATACCAATATTGATGCTCAAATGATGTGGCTAACTAAAAACCCAGAAAACTATGGGGTTATTGTGGCAGGTAATATGTTTGGTGATATTGTATCCGATGGTTTTGCTGGTTTAATAGGCGGACTTGGTTTTGCTGCTTCTGCTCAAATGAATCCGGATACAGGAATTGGAGTCTTTGAACCTACACATGGATCTGCACCTAAATATGCCGATTATGATGTATCTATTGTTAACCCAATTGCAATGATAGAATCTGCATGCATGATGCTCGATTTTATTAATGAGCAAGAAATTTCTACTAAGATTAGAAATGCTGTTGCAGAAGTGATTGCCACTGGTGAGACAAAAACCTACGATATGATGAAAATGAGTGGCCGTCCCAATGTAATTGAAAAAGGTGCTGCCAGTACTCAAGAAATGGCTTCTGCTATTATTGCTAAACTATAGCTGGAGGGTGTGAGTTAAGAGTTTGAATTATTATGGAGCTGGATAAAAGAAGTAGAAGGGAAATGTTAGAGAATCGTTTGATTGATTTTGCAATAGCTGTAAATGTATTGGTTGAAAAACTTCCTAATACATATTTAGGGTGAAATTTAGCAAGTCAAATGTCCAGATCTTCAACATCACCTGCATTAAATTACGGAGAAGCACAAGCAGCTGAATCTACTAAGGATTTCATTCATAAAATGAGAATTGGCCTAAAAGAATTAAGAGAAACAATGGTCGGGATAAAGATTATTGAAAAAGCAGAAATATTTGATAAACATCAAGAAGTTCTAACACTTAAAAAAGAAGTAAATGAACTAATTTCAATATATGTTTCAAGTATCAATACAGCCATTAAAAGACTTTGATCATTGCAAACACTCTCAACTCACACTCTCAATTCAACATTAATGTATTATAAAAAAAACATAAAATGAACAAACAAGTAAATGAACTTTGGCCGGAATTAAATTGGATAAAAAACGAAGAACTCAGAAATCAAACAGCAAAAACGTGGGAATTAGCTTTAGAACGCAGTGTATTAACACCCGAAGATTTAAAACGTATCCCTTTTACTCTACTGTGTGGACCAGATTTAAAAGTTACTTTTATGGATCATAAAAGCTCTGTTGTTCATATTGCTCGCGATGCCGGTAATAAAATCAACGAAATGTATCATGGTGAGTTAACCTGCAATATGGATGTTTTAATTGCAGGAGCAATTTTAGCAGATGTAGGAAAATTGCTGGAGTACGAGCTGGACGAGAATGGAAAAGCAGTTCAAGGAAGTTATGGTAAGTATGTTCGTCATCCATTCTCTGGTGTTTCTTTGGCTGAAGAAGCTGGGGTTCCTGCCGCCGTTTGTCATATTATTGCTGCCCATGCCGGCGAAGGAAATATGATCAAACGTACTACCGAAGCATACGTGGTTCATCATGCTGATTTTATGACTTTCCTTCCTTTTAAAGAGAGATTGATTGTGGAGTAGAAAGTAGGTAGTGAAAAGTAGTAAGAAGAAGGGTATTAATAGTTTATTTGATAACTTTAAACTTGATAAACTGTAAAAATGAATAGATATGAATTTAATTGAAAAAATAATTGCTAATCATTCCAAGTTCGACCAGGTAAAACCAGGTGATATTGTGGATATTGAAATTGACGCTAGAGCTGCCCGTGATTTTGGTGGTCCTAATGTTGTGAAGAATATGGAAGAGAATAATTTAACTCTTGACGACCCTTCTAAAACCCTTTTCACTTTTGATACTAATCCAACCGGATCCGATCAAAAATATGCTATTAATCAGCAGATTGTTAGGATTTGGGCTAGAAAACATGGTGTAAAAATTTACGATATTGATAATGGTATAGGAACGCATACCATGATTAACGAAGGAATTGTTTATCCGGGAGCAACTGCTGTTACTACCGATTCTCATGCTAATATTTTAGGTGCGATAGGTGCTTTTGGACAGGGTATGGGTGATCAAGATATTGCTGCTGCTTTTAGTCGTGGAAAAGTTTGGTTTAAAATACCTGAATCTGTAAAATTAAACTTCACAGGTGTTCTACCCTCTAATGTAACACCAAAGGATTTTATCTTAAACCTCTTGAATAAATTTGGAGCCAATCAACTCCTAGGATACTCTGTTGAGCTTTATGGTGATGTAATTGATCAGTTTAGTTTGTCTGATAGAATTACTATTGCCAGCATGGGAACAGAAATGGGAGTCATTATTCTACTTTTTCCTCCAACTGATAAAATCATGGAATTTTCTGAGAAGGCAGCTGGAAGAAAATTAGAAAAAATACTTGCCGATAAAGATGCTGTTTATACTCAAATATATGATATTAATGTAGCAGATTTTAAGCCAATGGTTTCTAATCCGGGCGCTCCTCATGATACATCTATCATTCCTATAAATAAAAAGATAAAGATTGATAGCGCATTTGTTGGTTCTTGTACCAATGGTCGTATTGAAGATATGCGAGAGGTTGCCAAAGTATTAAAAAATAAAAAAGTGGCTCCGGGAGTAGTTCTTAAAATTGTACCATCTACTGATGATGTTTGGAGGCAATGTATGGACGAAGGTTTGTTTACTATCTTTAAAGATGCAGGTGCTTTAATTTCTAATGCCGGTTGTGCCGGTTGTGCTGCAGGACAAGTGGGCCAAAATGGTCCCGGAGAAATAACCATGTCCACAGGAAATCGTAACTTCCCTGGTAAGCAGGGGAAAGGATCGGTATATTTAGCTTCTCCTGCATCTGTTGCAGCCAGTGCTGTAGCGGGTTTTGTTACCGATTCAGATCATATTCCAGATGAACCCATGGTATTTACAGCTGATGAAAAACTTGAGAAATTAATGAAAGCTTTTGCTGAAGATGACAATTCTGATACCAAACCAACGACTATTGAAGGAAGAGTTTGGTATATCAAAGAAGATAATATTGATACAGATATGATTTTCCATAATCGTTATTTGGCCATTACAGATATTAATGAAATGGGTCAATATACATTTGATAACTTAAAAGGTTATGAAGATTTTAGTAAAAAAGCAAAAAACGGTGATATTGTGGTAGTTCCTAAAAACTTTGGTAGTGGAAGCTCACGTCAACAAGCTGTTGATTGCTTTAAAGCTTTAGGAGTTCAAGCAGTAATAGCAGAGTCATTTGGTGCTATATATGAGCGTAATGCAATTAATGCTGCTTTCCCTATCATGACATATAATCATATTGAATCTTTGAATTTAGAAGATGGGGATGTTATTAAAGTCGATTTTGAAACTGGATTGATGGAAAATGCGGCTAAAGGAACATCTATTCAAGCAAATCCTTTTTCCGAAGTACAGTTAGAAATATACCAAAACGGAGGATTGTTTTAATAGTGTTTTATCTTGAATTGAATAAAAAACAGCCCAGTGCATATTTCCATTGGGCTGTTTTTTTATTTTAGAAATTTAACTATTAGCTATTTTTTATAAACAATAGAGTTGATATTCATTCCTGCACCCACAGAAGCAAATAATAAAACATCATTGTTAGCAATGCTATGATTAGGACAAACTCCTCTTAAAACTCTATCATAAAGAGTAGGAATAGTAGCCACAGAGCTATTTCCTAATGTCCTAACACTTAATGGCATAATATTTTCAGGAACTTTTTCCTTATAGAGCCTGTAAAGCCTTTTTACCATGGCTTCGTCCATCTTTTCATTTGCCTGATGAATCAATATTTTATTCACATCATTAACATTTAAATCTGCTCGCTCTAAAGCCAGTTGCATAGCAGCAGGAACCTTTGATATTGCGTATTCATATATCTTACGACCATACATTTTAATATAACGGGTATTTGGTTTATAAGCCGGTTTATTCGATTCGCCAAGGAATAAATAATAGGCTTCATCAAAAGTGTCAGTTTGCATAGAGGATGATAAAAAACCACGTTTGTTTTCTTCTTCAATTCCCTCAACAATAGTAGCACCGGCACCGTCAGAATAAATCATGGAGTCTCTATCGTAAGGGTCAACAACACGGCTTAATGCCTCGGCACCAATTACCAAAAAACGTTTTCCTATCCCAGCTTTAATAAAAGCATCTGCCTGAATCATTCCTTGTACCCAACCTGGACAGCCAAAAAGGATATCGTATGCCACGCAAGAAGGATTTTTAATTTTTAGTAAATGCTTTACTCTAGATGCCAAACTTGGTAATATATCTGTTTGAATAGAGCCATGTTTAATATCTCCAAAATTGTGAGCTACTATGATTTGATCAATAGTTTCTGCATCAATTCCCGCATCATCTATTGCTTTTTGAGCTGCAATATGTGCAATATCCGATAAGTTTCTATCTTCAGGTAAATATCTACGTTCTCTAATACCGGTAATATCATGAAATTTCTCTATAATTTCTTCACCTGAACTTTCTAGTTTCTCATTCTTCTCTGAGTAAAAATCTTGGTTAATAAAGTCTTGGTTCTTTACTATTTTAGAAGGCACATAACTTCCTGTTCCAGTAATTAGTGTATTTAAATAGGTCATAGAGTTAATTTTTTTATTGTTTAAGGGCACAAAAGTATCATTTTTTCTTTACCTAGGTATTTCAATTATTTGGCAATTATTAAATACAGTTTTAGGAATTTTCTTAAGGGCTTGATTTTTACCTCAATGTATCTGTTATTTTTACTTTATGTTTATTGAGTATTTGATTGTAATATAGACAAAACGCAAATTATTTTTATTTATTAGTATCTCCTAGTCAATTTACATTTTTTTCTAATTTTACCATTCAAGAAAAAACTGTATGGAAAAAGCTTCTTCTTCAGTATCCTTCAATGAATTAAAAGCCTCCTTAAAAGGGGATTTATTTTTTGATGAAATGCATAAAATACTCTATGCTACAGATGCATCTGCATATCGTGAGAAGCCTTTGGCTGTGGCTATACCAAAAAACGAAGATGATATCATTCAGCTTATAAATTTCGCAAATAAATACCAACTTTCTCTTATACCAAGAGCTGCCGGTACTAGCTTAGCAGGACAAGTAGTTGGAAACGGAATTATTGTAGATATTTCAAAGTATTTTAATAAGATTTTGGAAATAAATCCAGAGAAAAGGTGGGTTAAAGTTCAACCCGGAGTAGTTAGAGATGAATTGAATTTGGCAGTTGCAAAATATGGTTTATTCTTTGGTCCCGAGACTTCAACATCAAACAGGTGCATGATGGGAGGAATGCTAGGAAATAATGCTTGTGGAGCACATAGCTTGGTTTATGGGAGTACTAGAGACCATACTCTCAGCGTGGATGTAATCTTGAGTGATGGAAGCAAAGCAATATTTAGCGCATTAACAAAGAAGCAATTTGAACAAAAACTTAGCGCTCAAAATCTGGAAGGGAAAATATACCAAAATGTAAATGAGATTCTTTCTAATTCAGAGAATCAAATAGAAATTAGGGAACAGTTTCCAGATCCAAAGCTAGAACGAAGAAATACTGGTTATGCTCTCGATTTATTGCTCCAAACTGAAATATTTAGCGATAGCATTTCTCCGTTTAATTTCTCAAAACTTCTGGCAGGTTCCGAAGGTACTCTGGCTTTTACAACAGCAATAAAACTAAATTTAGTACCGCTTCCGCCAAAAAATAAAGCATTAATTTGTGTTCATTTAGCATCTGTAGAAGAAGCATTAAAAGCAAATTTAATAGCATTAAAACACCAACCTGTTTCTATTGAACTTATGGATAAAGCCATAATGGATTTAACCAAAACTAATAAAGAGCAAATAAAGAATAGATTTTTTGTGATTGGTGATCCAGGTGCTATTTTAATAGTTGAATTTGCTGAGGAGAATCCTGATGTCTTGATTCAAAAAGCCAAAAATATGGAAGCTGATATGCTCGCCAAATCTTATGGCTTTCACTTCCCAATGGTTACCGGAAAAGATATTACTAAGGTCTGGAATTTGAGAAAAGCTGGACTAGGAATTCTTTCGAACATGGTTGGCGATGGAAAACCAGCACCGGTAATTGAAGATACTGCTGTTAATCCTGAATTATTGCCGGATTTTATAGCCGATATCAATTTAATGTTGGCTAAGTATAAAAAGTCTTGCGTGTATTATGCGCATATAGCCACGGGTGAGTTGCATTTAAGACCAATACTTAATTTAAAAGATCCCCAGGATATCGTTTTATTTCATAGTATAGCTGAGGAAACAGCATATATTGTAAAAAAATATAGAGGATCGCTTTCCGGTGAACATGGAGATGGTCGGTTAAGAGGCGAATTTATTTCAATTGTTCTTGGAGAGAAAAATCTTGAGTTATTCAAAAAAATCAAGCAAACTTGGGACCCTAATCATATTTTTAATCCTGGAAAGATAACTGCAACACCCCAAATGAACACTTCCCTTCGCTATGATGGTTTAAAGGAGAGTAAAGAAATAGAAACTATTTTTCGTTTTGATAATGGGCCGGGTATACTGCGTTCGGCTGAACGGTGTAATGGTTCTGGAGATTGTCGAAAATCAGCAGTAATTGGTGGCACTATGTGCCCAAGCTATCAGGCTACACGTAACGAAAAAAACACCACACGTGCTCGAGCAAATATTTTGCGGGAATTTTTAAGCCGCTCAAAAAAAGATAATCCTTTTGACCATCAAGAGATATATGAAGTATTGGATTTGTGCTTGAGTTGTAAAGCTTGCAAATCAGAATGTCCGTCAAATGTAGATGTGGCTAAATTAAAAGCCGAATTTTTGCAGCATTATTATGACGAACATGGAGTTCCTTTCAGGAGTAATCTTATTGCCCATATAAGCTTATTAAATAAAATTAGCTCTCTCTTCCCTCGCCTTTATAATGCTGTATTTCAAAATATAACAGTATCAAAAATAATGATGAAAACTTTGGGCTTTTCCGAAAATAGGAAAATGCCTTCTTTGTATAAAACTACTTTGGATAAATGGTTAAGTAAGCATTTGGCATCACAAAAAGAAAGTAAAAATGTAGTCTATTTATTTAATGATGAGTTTACCAGATATAATGATACAGAGATAGGAATTACTACAATCAAGCTGCTTAATAGGCTGGGTTATAAAGTGATGATACCTAAACATAAAGAAAGTGGACGTGCATTTTTATCTAAAGGGCTAATTAGAAAAGCAAAGCAAATAGCAGAAAAAAACGTTCAATTACTGGCTCCTATCATTACCAAGGAATCTCCTTTAGTTGGTATTGAGCCTTCAACAATATTAACATTTAGAGATGAATATCCTGAATTAGTGGGTGAAAAGCTGATATCACAAGCAAAAAGGTTGAGTGAGTGTACACTTACTATTGAAGAGTTCATTATAAAAGAATTCAACCTTGGTAAAATAAAAAAAAACCAATTTACTGAGGAGTTGAAGCAAATAAAATTTCATGGTCATTGTCAGCAAAAAGCTTTAAGTGGTACAAGTGCAACACATCAAATGCTCAGTATTCCTAAAAACTATCAAGTGCAAGAAATTCCAAGTGGATGTTGTGGCATGGCCGGAAGTTTTGGTTTCGAGAAGGAGCATTACGAGCTTTCTATGAAGGTGGGTGAATTAGTTTTATTTCCGGCTATCCGAAATACAGCAGAGTCTGTTGTCATATCAGCTCCTGGTACATCCTGTCGTCACCAAATTGCCGATGGAACCAAAAGAAAAGCTTTACACCCTGTGGAGGTATTGTGGGAGGCTTTACTATAGATAATATTTGTATTTCCCAAAATTTCGAAAGGGAGAATTCTAGTATAAGATTATTATTCAAAAGAGCTTAATATATCTATGAATAATTAAATTAGGCCTTTTTATTATTATTGATATCAAAGAATAATATCTTCCCAGATTAATTGTTTGATCTAAATATGAAATCAAATAATAAATACATAACCTTCTAGCTGTCAATATAAAAATGTTTTTATTAAGTGATTTATTATAAAACTTAATAGCATCTACTTTGGGAACAAAATATAAATGCAAAAATTAAGTTAATTATATTTAAGTATTTGCTTAAATAATAAATTACTAATATATTTGCCAAATGGAAAAAAACGCTTGTATAAGGACAAAGACCGACAACAAAAAGATAGATAAATGTAAATTAATTGTCAATGATTTAGATATACCTTTTGAAAGATTATCTGACTTATTAAGCTTAGCAGGTAATAAAGTAAGATTAAAAATATTATATCTGTTATCGAATGAAAAGGCCTTGTGTGTTTGTGATTTAAGTGATATCCTTAAAATGAATATTTCAGCAATATCTCAGCATTTACGAAAATTAAAAGATAAAAAAGTAATTCTACCTGAAAGGAAAGGACAAACCATTTTTTATTCGGTAAACTCTGAGAATAAAAGGCTATTTAATATGCTTTTTAAACAAATTGAAAACGATTAGTAAATAACAAATTGAAAGATTATAAAAAAATGCATCAAGATTTTTATAATAATATTGATTAAAATATAATAATGGAAAAGGATAAAAGGCTTATAATAACTGGAATTTTTACAGCAATTGCTGCGTCCTTATGCTGTATTACTCCTGTTTTGGCATTGGTGTCAGGCGTGGCTGGTATAGCATCTTCGTTTTCTTGGATAGAGCCTTTACGACCATATTTAATTGGGCTTACAATTATAGTACTTGTATTTGCTTGGTATCAGAAAATAAAACCAAAGAAAAAAATTAACTGCGATTGTAGTGCAGATAAAAATTCAAATTTTATTCATTCGAAAATATTCCTAGGAATAGTTACTGTTTTCGCGGGTTTTATGCTCGCATTCCCTTATTATTCCGGAAGTTTTTTTCCTAATAATTATAAGAAAGTTATTATTACAGAAGGAACAACAAATAAAAGTGAAACAATAACTGTAAATGCCGAAAATGTTGAAATAATTAATTTAGATATAGAAGGAATGACCTGCCCAGCTTGTAATTATACTGTGCAAAATGCCAGCTTAAAAGTTTCAGGGGTATTTGAAGCTGTAGCAAATTATCAA
>Ga0256826_1002751_pt1 | contig 10650 bp, 12 predicted proteins | sample CV79metaG_FD_185975 | JGI IMG/M metagenome (GOLD analysis project Ga0256826, IMG submission 185975) | Hydrothermal vent microbial communities from East Pacific Rise, Pacific Ocean - CV79 | ecosystem: Environmental > Aquatic > Marine > Hydrothermal vents | place: Pacific Ocean: East Pacific Rise... | reverse complement strand
AGGATATTTTATGGCTCAAACAATAACTGAAAAAATATTTTCTGAGCATGTCGGTCATGAGGTTTTTGCAGGTGAAATAATCCGCTCAAACATCGACATGGTTATCGGAAATGATATCACCACTCCTATCTCTATCTCCGCGTTTAACCTAAGTGGTGCAGAGAAACTTGCAAATCCAGATGGTTTTTCTATCGTTCTAGATCACTTTATTCCAGCAAAAGATATCGCTTCGGCAAATCAAGCTCGTATATCTCGTGACTTTGCAAAAAAACATAAACTCAAAAACTTCTTTGATGAGAAAGATATGGGAATCGAGCATGCTCTTTTACCTGAAAAAGGTCTTGTAGTACCAGGTGATGTAATCATCGGTGCTGATTCACATACTTGTACACATGGTGCTCTTGGAGCATTCTCAACGGGTATGGGTTCAACTGACCTCGCATTTGCAATGATTAGTGGAGGAAACTGGTTTAAAGTTCCAGAATCTATCAAGGTAGTTCTTAGTGGAAAACCAAATCTTCACACAACTGGAAAAGACATTATCCTAGAGATTATTCGTATGATTGGTGTTGATGGAGCTCTCTATAAAACATTAGAGTTTACTGGAACTACAATAGAGCACTTAACAATGGACGATAGATTCTCAATGTGTAATATGGCTATTGAAGCTGGTGCAAAAAGTGGAATTGTTGCTTACGATGATATTACAAAAGAGTTTTTAGCAGATAAGAGCTTAGCACGTGAACCTCGCATTCACCACTCTGATGATGATGCAACTTACTGTAAAATTTTAGAAATAGATGTTGCTAACCTGGAACCAGTTATTGCATACCCTTTCTTACCATCAAATGGACATCCAGTATCAAAAGCTGTTGCTGATAAAATCAAAATAGATCAAGCTTTTATTGGCTCTTGTACTAACGGACGTTTGAGCGACCTTAAAACAGCAGCTGAGATTTTAGAGGGACAAAGAGTTCACGAGGATGTACGTCTAATCGTCACACCAGGAACTCAAAAAATTCTAAAAGAAGCTTATAGACTAGGTTACATGGACATAATTATCGATGCAGGTGGTGTTGTCTCTAATCCTACATGTGGTGCTTGTCTTGGTGGATATATGGGGATTTTAGGCGATGAAGAGGTTGCTGTCTCAACAACAAACAGAAACTTTGTAGGTCGAATGGGGAGTAGAAGTTCAAAAGTTTATTTGGCAAACTCTGCTGTAGCTGCAACATCAGCTATAACAGGTTATATATCAGACCCAAGAGTTTAATCTCACCATTATCTCACTAAGTTTTGCTATAATTTTACCAATATATAACATAAGGGGTTACACTTGAAAAAACTGATACTAATACCGGCACTATTAACTGCTTCTTTAGCACTTGCTAAACCATACACATATGAGATATCTCCAATGATTGGGTACAATATTGCAGAAGGTAATATTGGAATGAAGGAGAATGGCTATCCGGTCTATGGTGTTGAGCTTCAATACAATAAAAAAGATTGGTTCTTAAGCCCAGAACTTTTTGTAATATATACAGATTCTGGGAATGCAGAGTATGATGCTTCGGCCAAGGAAACAGATATTTTACGTGCTGGGGTTAACGGTGTTAAAATCTATAATGAAAATGGAATATTTCAACCATTTGCTAAAGCTGGTCTTGGTATGGAGAAGATGGATTATCTAGAAGAGGGAAATAAAAACTCTCTGTTTGTAGATGCGGGTGCTGGTGTTAAAATTCCTCTAATGGATCACTTAGCCCTTAAACTAGAAGCTATCTATATGCTTAAAGAGAATGATAATAGATGGGATAACAATGCTATTGTTCAAGCTGGTTTAACATTTGGTTTTGGTGCACAAGCAGAAAAGAAGGCTCCTGTTGCAGCAGTTGTCGCTCCTGTAGTTATAGATGGGGATGATGATAATGATGGTGTTTTAAACTCTAAAGATATCTGCCCAAATACAGCTGTTGGAGTAAAAGTAGGTGAGAGAGGTTGCTTCTTAGATGGCGATGATGATAATGATGGTGTTTTAAATACTGTTGATAAATGCCCTACAACAGCTGCGAATACTAAAGTAGATGCGGAAGGATGTAAACTAGATGGGGATGATGATAATGATGGTGTTTTAAACTCTAAAGATATCTGCCCTAACACTCCACTTGGTGAAGCTGTAAATGAAGATGGTTGTTCAAAAATTATCACTTTACATGTAACATTTCCAAATGACTCTTCAAAAATTGAAACTTCATCTTATAATGTTGTGCAAAAATATGCAGACTTTTTAAATAAGTACACTGCATACAGTGCTAAAATAGTTGGTCATACCGATAGTAGAGGGAGTGCAGCTTACAATCAAAAACTTTCAGAAAGACGTGCAAATTCAATTAAAGATATGCTGATTGAAAAAGGTGTACCAGCTTCAAGAGTTTCTGCCGCTGGTGAAGGAGAGACTAAACCTATGGCTGACAACGCAACAGCTGAAGGTCGTGCTCAAAACAGACGTATCGAAGCAGAGTTAACTAAAAACTAGATGCTAAATATTCCTTGTGTCATCTTTGCAGGTGGCAAAAGTTCAAGAATGGGAGAAGATAAAGCTCTTCTTCCCTTCTCCTCTTATAAAACACTCACTCAGTTTCAATATGAAAGACTGAAAAAAATCTTTAAAAATGTCTATATCTCTTGTAAAGATAAAAATAAATTTAACTTTGATGCTAATTTTATAGAAGATATCAAAACTGATAATATTTATGCTCCTACTGCTGGTTTTGTTTCTATATTTAAAAAGTTAAAAGATGATAGACTCTTTGTCCTCAGTGTTGACTCTCCTTTTGTAGACGAGAATGAGATTCTTCAACTCCTCTATGCAGATTGCCAAGAGTCCGATGCAACTGTCGCTAAGACCGCGTTTGGAATGCAGCCAATGTGCGGTATCTATCATCGTTCTTTATCGAGTGCTTTTGAAAAAATGCTTAAAGAAGACAACCATAAACTTGGCTTGCTCCTAAAAAAATCACAAACTAACTTTCTATACTTCGAAGATGAAAAGCCCTTTATGAACCTAAATAATCCTGAAGAATATAAAGAAGCACTAACTCTCATTTAACATCTATTGGATATAATATTTCAAACTATTATAAAGATATAAATAATGAACTTAACACACCTAGATGAGAACCAGAGACCAAAAATGGTTGATGTATCTGATAAATCACAAACAACAAGAGTAGCAGTAGCAAGTGGTATGATAGAGATGAGCCAAGATGCATATGATGCTATAGTAACTGAAAAAACAAAAAAAGGGCCTGTTCTTCAGACTGCAGTGATTGCTGCTATTATGGGTGTTAAACAGACCAGTACACTTATTCCAATGTGTCATCCGCTTAATCTTAGTGGAATCAACTGTGATGTGGATGAACTACCAAACTTACCAGGATTTAAACTTACTGTAACAGCAAAACTAACAGGTCAAACTGGGGTAGAGATGGAAGCACTTACAGGAACAAGCATAGGTCTTTTAACAATTTATGATATGGTTAAAGCCATAGATAAGGGTATGGTTATACACCGCGTTCAACTTGAAGAAAAATCAGGAGGTAAAAGTGGAGACTTTAAGCGATAGAAACTTGCCTAAACTAGAACTAGACTATCCATGCTCTTGGACCTATAAGCTTATAGGTTATGAAAAAGAGGCTATACAAAAAGCCATACATGAAGTTATCATTGAGCGAGAGCATAAACTCACAGACTCAAAAGCTAGCAAGACAGGTAAATATGTAAGCATGAATTTAGACCTAGTTATAAGAGATGAAGATGAGCGAAATTTCATCTTTCAGGCTCTCAAAGCACATCAAAATATTAAAATGGTATTATAAACTTATAAGGATTGTTCAATGAATTTACAAGAGATAGAAGAGAGTTTAAAAGCATCTTATTCACACAGATTTAAAACAACAGATACAAGAGTAGCACACTGCATCACAGAACTATTGAAAAGCCCTGTGGATATAAATGAAATCTCTCTTGAGGCAATCAAAATAGTTGCAACAACTATCTTGGACTCTGAAACACAAAAACAGTTTAGTGAACTTGAAAAACTTCAAGAACAAAAAGAGCAGATAGAGAGGGCTATTGAGAAACAATCAGAAACTCTTCAAGAGACAAAGTACAGAGTTTTTCATGCTCTAGAGAATGAGCTCTCTACTAACCAATCTACTCTCTCAAAGCTGCATCAAGTAAAGCTTCAATCAATTGACTTATTTAATATCTTAAGTGATATGGTTGAGTCAGTTATTATTACTGCATTAGAGAAAGATAGTGATGGGAATATTCAAGAGACAACTTCTGAAGCACTTAAAGATATTACATATGAAGCTATCAAAGAGGGATCTCTAAATACTATTCGAACTAGAAAAATTCTCTCAACAATTCTTCACTCTTCCATTGAAATTGCAGAAGCAACTCCAAACAGAGCACAAGAGATACTCTCTGCTACACTTAAGGGAATGAGGGGTGGTCTTCTCAAAGCTATAGATAGATTTAAGCAGAGACTTGCATTTATGCCTGTTGAAGCTAAGCATATTCTCATAGAAGATTATGACACTATCATAGAAGATTTAAATCAGACAGACACTCTCTTTTCTCAAGTTATTCAAACTCAAGCAGCAGATAGTTCACAACTTATTAAAGAGACTCTTCTTGCTATTAACAAAGAGATGAAGTATGACCTAGATGAACTTCTTAGAATGTCTAAAGAGACTGCTGATATTATGAAAAATAGATTTTCTACTTTTGCAAAAGTAGCTGTTAAGAAAGCCGACTATGCATTAAAATCACCAAGAGCAATTGAAGCCAAAAAGATGGGTACCCAGGCACTAGAAATAGCAAAAACAGCAATAGATTCTGCTCTAAAATCTGCTAAAGATGCTATAGATAAGAAGAAATAGTCTTAAATTAATTATCTAAATTAAATTTTATATATAGAATTAATATTCATTTTTTTTGAGCGAAACATACACATTTACTCTGTAATTTAGGAATTTTATCTCATAATTTTGATATATTAAATTACATTATGCTAAAATAGTAAAATAAAATTTTAGGAGAAACAATGAAAAAAACAATTGTAATGAGTTTTGTAGCAGTAATTACTTCAATCATAATGAGTGGTTGTACAGCGATGAATTTAGGTGTTACCTTTATGGGTTTCAGTGATGATACACAAAAAGCATATGCAGGTATGATGGATATTGTAAAAGAGACTGGTGATCCAGCTCAAGCAATGATGAAAGAGTGGTTAATTACTGATGATGAGCTAACTGAAGAAGATATCTTTGATGAGATGAAAGATTTAGCTGGTGAGTACAACATGAGATTTGTTGGTGAGAAAAACATGTTTAGACTAACTGCAGCGGAAAATCCAACACCAGAAAAAGTTGTTCATGCTAGAATAGCTGAATTCTGTTCTTTAAGTATCGCTAAAAAAATGTTAAATCACTCTCGTTTCTTTGGTGGATTTATGCCATGTCGTGTGATTTATGTTGAGTATGGTGATGGTAGAAGATACCTAGTATCTATGGATATGACTCTTGCTATCTATGGTGGAACAGATGCTAAACCAATTGATCCAGTACTATTTGATCAAATGAAAGATGTTATGACTGCAATGGAAGAAATTCCTATGAAAGCAGCTGGTTATGAAGACCAAGCTGAAGCAGATAAAGCGATGATTGATGCTTATGCTGCTAAAGGTATTAAAGAAAGACTTCCAACTCTAAGTGAGTAATTTCTTCTTTCCCACCTCTCTTTGGTGGGAATACCTAAAAAAGTCCTTCCTTCAACTAGATTCTAAACCTTCAAATATATAACTTCTTATCTTCCTCTTTTAAACATATTACCTAATAGACTTCTTTCATAACTCATAAATTAGATTCCAAATCAAGTTTGGAATGACGGTCAGTTGTAACTTCGTCACCCTAAACTTGATTTAGGGTCTAGGTTACGCAAGAAGTCTAATATAAATACACCTCTAAAGAACGGAAATAAGTCTTGTAGAGCTCATAAAGTAACTTGCAATGGATAAGCTAAAAGAGGCTTATAGAGTTGACTTGGAGATTTATGTTAAGAGATAATTGAGTGGGAAAGAGCTCTACAATAAGAACTCTTTTTAAATTTATTTTTCGAACATATCTGCATATAAAGCTGTAGCCCAATCGTAGACTGAGTCTGCATTAACTGCTCCATCTTTTTTCCAATCTTCATTCGCATATGTAGCATTGAAACTAAATGTAGCATTATTTTTATTGTATGCATACTGTGTATAGATATAGATAGCTTTTTGAGGTGCAAGAGAAACAACTGAAAAACATGTAGTTGTAGGGGACTCCCATTTAACTATCTTTGACTTATTTATTTTTTGAGCTATTAATTTTGCTACAAAATGTCCCTCAGAATTTGAAGTATTTCCAGATTTTGAAAAGCCCATTGGTCTTGAGTCACCAGTTACAAAGATATTTTTTTCACCATGAACCTCATAAGTAAGTGGATTAATATTAGCCTCAAGCATATTCTTAGCATCTTTAGCAATACCAACTCTCTCTAGTATCTTCGCACCTCTCACATGAGGGTAAAAAGCCGCATCTTCAAAATCTATCTCATCAAATTCTGTTTCAACAATCTTATTATCTAAATCAATTTTTTTAATTTTAGTGTTAGGTATATATTCTATATAATCGCTATAGAGCTCATCAAAAGCAGATTGAAATCCCTCTTTTTTAATAGTAATAGCATTATTCTCATCAAGTAAGATAACCTTAGCCTTAAGACCTTTTTGTTTAAAGTAATCTGCAATGATACAGGCTCTCTCATACGGTGCAGGAAGACATCTATAGTTTCCACTAGGAACAGTTAAAATGAAGTTCCCACCCTTAAAGTTTTGAACCTTATTTTTAAGACTAATATGTTCAGAACCAGGAATAAATCCAGCAGGATACTCTTGTCTAAGTCTCGTTTCAAAGGCAATATCATCTGTCCAACGAGAATAATCATAATCAATACCTGGTGCAAAAACCAAGTAATCAAAACTAATATTTCCATTACTAGTCTCTAAAATACGATTTTTTCTATCAAGTCCTGTTGCAGTAGCTTGAAAATAAGTATAGTTATTTTCTCTTGCTGCCTGAAGATAGTCGTGAGTCAAAAACTCTAAGTCAACTTTATCAACTAACCACAGATTGCTCATAGGACATGAAATAAACTCATGTCTCTGTTCTACTAGTATAACATCAACATCTTTGGAAAATATTTTTGTGTATTTTGCTATAGAGAGACCAGACCAGCCACCGCCAACTACAACGACTCTAGGTTTTTTTGTGTCTGCTATAGGTGCTTTGTAATCAGTATGATGAACTTCTGTGTTTTGCTTTGAATCTGGTTTTGGTTCACTTGAACCAGTACATCCAGAGACTGCCGTTGCAGCAACAGCCAAACCTGAGAGTTGTAATGCTTTTCTTCTTGATATAGCCATATTTATTTCCTATTAAATTATTCAGTTAATTCGTTTAATACATTAACCATTTTATTTTGTGCATCAATTAATACTTTTTTTGATGCTTTATCTTTAATATCTAAAGAACTAATCCAGTTGTATACTGACGGGTATGCAATTTGAATTATTTTAGAACCTTTCTCTTTGTACATGTAAACGGTACATGGAGCAAAAGCACCAGCTTCTGGATGGGTTCTAGATACTTCAAAGATAACCGGTAATTTACATATAGAGTAAGCATCAAAAAAATCATACTTATCGTAACCAACTTCTTTAAACTCATCTGCTAGTTTATTGAAACCAGCAATAACAAAACCTAAAGTTTCAAGTGAACTCTCTAGCTCCTCTTGAATACCCTCTAGTTCATCCTCAATTACATCAGGGCCACTACCCTCTAACTCCATCTCATATCTAAATTTAGCGATTAACTCACCTTCAGGTTTAAATATTTTATATGAAGTTTTCTCAAAATGGCCATTTGGTAGAGCTTTTGAAAATGTATCCCTAAGTAGATTACCATACTCTATCATATATTTATTATTAGCTGGTATGCCTGTTATCTTTGAAATACCATCAACTGTCATAGATGAAATATAAATATCAGTAGAGCCTTTATCCATATATATAGACATACTTAACGGTGTGAATAATGCAGCCTTTGGAGAAATTTTCACTAGTTCGAGAACCAACTCTTTCTTATAAACAGTAAAAAGATGATACATCTTGTGATTTGTTTTTTGAAATTTTCCTTTAAATGCTATATTCATATCATTGTGCCCTGAGATTATAAACCCTGCATCAGCAAAAGCTTTTTCAATACTCTTACCCGTGATGCTCCCTTTAGAGTTATCTGCAGTATAAATTTGAATATCTTGTGCAGCATTCAGACTCACAGCTGTTACTAATATAAAAGCTACTAACAAATATTTTATTATAGATTTCATTTTTTCCCTTTTTTGTTTAAACTTTAATCTTACTATGTGTCTAGAAGATAAATATTATCACCCTTACAAACAGTGCCACCACTAATTACTTTTGCAAATATACCTCTATCATTTTTAAGTAGTTTTGGTAATTTTGCGTCCACTTTTGCTAGACTATTACAAAGAGTGCAGTTTTGGCTAATTTCTAATTCTAACTCGCCAATCTTTAACCTTGCACCTGGTTTTAAATGGTAAGGATTATAATCTATTAAAATATTTTCCCCTAATGCACTATATGGTGCATTAATACCATTATCAGCAGCTAATTGATAACTCTCTTGTGAAGTTATAAGAACTGATCTTTGTATGTCTCTGTTATAATATTTATCTTCTACAACACCCTTCTTATCTAGGGTCAGCTCGGTCGTATTTACTCTACCCTCATTAGTAGAATAAAATAGTTCTAGAATTTTTCCAGCTTCAAATAATGACATATGATAATACTCACTTTATTTAAAAAAATTACCCATATCTTCATTAGAATGGCTTTTATAAAACATAAATTTCAAGAATATATCTGTAACAATAGAGATGATATTTTTTTGATTTTTTATGCTATTTTCTCGTAAGCTAAAGTGAATTAAACTTATTATTCACAATAGCCAGAGCTTGAACGATACATAAAACCAACATATTTCTATGTGATTTTTTGCTTTACTTTAGAGAGAGAAGTTAATCATTTCTGACTACTCTTCTTCCTCATCTTCATCTTCATCGTCTCCGTCATACATCTCTAGTTCTTCATAAGATCTAAAAACATTACCTGGACTTAAAAGATAATATAACTCTTTATTTCTAAACTCTTCTAGAGTTACATATTTTGTAATATAGTCAGGATCAATCTCTTCTTCAATACCTTCTAAAACTCTATCTTTTAAAAGAGTAAAGTACTGAATACTCTCATCTGCAGCGCTCTTATCTGTAATAAAACCATGACCTGGAACCAAGTGATTCCAATCTCTTGCTTTAATAGCTTTAAGTGCATTTAACTGACCAATAACAATACCATCACGATTTGATGTAACTCTACCATTCATTACTACATCTGCAACAAGAACAACTTTATCATCTGGAAGATATAAAAACCAATCTTCTTCAGAGTGAGCATAACCAACTTTAACATACTCCATTTTCACACCGTGAAGTGTAAAACTTGTTGTATCTTCAAAAGATTTATCAACAGGAGCTAGTTTAGTTCCTCTAATTGCACTTTGGTAAAGTGCTCTAATCATTCTAGTCTGAGGTGGAATCTCTCTAGTATTTTCATTAGGTTTACCAGTGTGTTCATCATAACCAAGGTAGTTTACATTAACAGATTTAGGGCCATATATAGTAGCACCTTGAGTCTCTTTATAGTAGTTATTACCTAACCAGTGATCATCATGCTCATGACTTACTATAACAGTTTTAACAGGCATATCTGCAATTTTTCTCATTGCTGCATGTGCTTGCTTAGCAAAAATATAAGATGGTCCACTATCCCATGCTATCCAACTATCATCACCTTTAATGTAACAGCTGTTAGACATGTCACCAGCATTCTCTTTAGTTGGCATTTCCATAGCACCAAAGAAACACCATACTCTATCACTAACTTGTACTGGTTTTAGATTGTAATCCCACTCTTTATTAGTACCTGTACGTGGTTCAACCCACTCATAGAGTATAAAGTTATCATCCGCATCAAGTTTATGTGGGTTCTTAACACTTGTACTTTTGTTCCCAATAAACGGCATTGCCAAAACAAATGCCGCTATTGCGAGTAATAAAAGTAATTTTTTCATAAGTACCCCTATTTAATTTTTTTCTTACCTGTCTGCTTGTTACCTTCATTATCAACTGTATCAAAAACAATTTTATCGCCTTTTTTACCTTTGAATTTGAATTTAACTAGTGGATTCTCAGACATAAAACCACTCATTGTAACTTCGTATACTACTACATCATTAACTTTTGCAACGATATATTTAATATATGACGCTTTGATACCTTTTTTAATCGCTTCTTCTTTATCAGCCATTAAGCTTGTAAACATCGCTTTTACTTTTACAGTACCTTTTTTTTCTTTTGCTTTTATTTTCATTTTACCCATGAATCTTTCCTTTATTTTTTATT
>Ga0256826_1002750_pt1 | contig 10654 bp, 14 predicted proteins | sample CV79metaG_FD_185975 | JGI IMG/M metagenome (GOLD analysis project Ga0256826, IMG submission 185975) | Hydrothermal vent microbial communities from East Pacific Rise, Pacific Ocean - CV79 | ecosystem: Environmental > Aquatic > Marine > Hydrothermal vents | place: Pacific Ocean: East Pacific Rise... | reverse complement strand
TGTGTATGATTGGCTCAACTTTTTTTATAACTTGCATTTTGGGAGGAGTATTCATCTTTAGCTGCTCTTTTTTACTACACCCTGTAAAATTAATTATTAACACTATTACTATAAAAAATTTAAGATTCATATTTATTTCCTACTATTACATTTATATCTAAAGCAATTTTTATATTTTTTGATGTAGTTTTTACCAATGCATTAACACCATACCGTATCAAAACTGGTTCTATATCTGTATCATAATCACAAATTATCAATAACTTATCTTTTACTATACGAATTGACTCTATATTTTTTTGATTTAATAGATCTACTATAATTACTGCTTCTTTATAAATTGTTTTTTCTATTTTTTTTGATTTGTCTAGTATTTTAGTTTTTTTAGTTATATTTAGTTTAGTTACAAGTTGTTTATTTTGTTCCCTAAATTTATCGCTCATATGTTCATAATAAAGATAAAACATACCAACTAAAGAGAGTATAGAGATCGCTTTAACAGTAAGTTGTCTTACTTTTTTACCCTTTATAATAACTATCATCTATACTCCTATATAATCTCTTATTTAATAACAAAAGATGTGAAGAAAATATCTTTTACACAATCTCTTTTTACATCTTCCATATTTTTTGTAGCTTCATTTAAAATTGCATTGATCTCATCAATCATCTCCTCTTTAAGTAAAGCTTTCCCACCAACAGTTAAAAGTTCTTCACTACTTCTTGCACTTATTTGTCCAATAACTGCATCAATTATTTCATCTTTATTTGTATCTACGATTGTAGCTATTGTAGGCTCCAAAGTTTTTATAGTAAAAGATAGCTTCATTAGCTTTTCTCTACCTTTTGCATTTGTAATATTTAAAACTAAATTATCAATTTTAGCAACGAAAACTTCACCTTGCTCTTCCTCTTCAGTAGCTACCTGCTTTTGTTCAGTTTTAGCACCTGGTGCTGCTTCTGGATCAAACATACCCTTAGAATATAAGAAATAACCAATTCCACCAACTGCAGCTAATAATACAACGATAAGTACTATCAGTACTATCATCATACCATTACCACCACCTTTTTTTTCCTCTTTTACTTCTGCATCATCAGCCATTACTTTTTCTCCTTATTTTTATTTTCATCTTCTTTTAAAATTCTCATCTTTTTCATCAACATTGTTGAAGTTTTTGTATCTAATTTTTTTAAAATTTTCATGATTCTCTTATCTTTTAGTCTAATCATGATATCAAACACTTCATTAATATCACCATTTTTTATCATCTCTTTAAAAATATTAACAACTACTCCAAGCTTCATTTTATCATACATAGTCATAGATTTTGTACTAATAACTCTTTTTATCTCATCTAGAATCTTTTGATTTTCATCACGAATTGTTTTTACACTTAACTCTTCAATTTTTATCTCTTTTTGGATAGATTCTAATTCTGCTTTTGATCGTTGATAATCTAACTCTTTTGCCTCATAAAAAGAATTTAGTTCATCTTTTATCTCCATAAGCTCTTGCTTCTCTTTAAATAGACTTCCCTCTTCCATAATTGCAGCATTTGAAAATATTGATACAAATAACAAACTTATTATAATTTTAAAAAGCATTTGATATTGATCCTGTTTTAATATATTTTGCTTGCATATACTCAGAAGCAACTATCTCTTCTTGTTTTTCTATCTCTTTTAATCTCTCTTTTTTTATCTCTTCTAAAATATAATTAAATTGTTCACTCTCTTTATTTAGATCAATAATAATTATATCATAATGATCAATTTGTTTTTTTAAATGTTCTTTATTTTGAGATAATTTAATAATATGTTCTTTCATAGTTTCTTTATGAATTTCAAGAACACGAAAATCAGAAATTGCACCCATAACATCAACACTTGTAGTATGTAGTTGTTTCGTAGTTGATAAAAGTTCTTCATCAATATTATTTATTTTAGATATTGCTTGTTGCTTTAATAAAACCTGTTGATTTATCTGCTGCTGTTTTAACTTATATAATTGATCTATCATTAATTTTTACCAAATAATATTATCATATTCCAAAGTTCAAGAGTATATTGCTCAATATGATCCCCAATCCAAGGTAAAGAAAATACAATAAAAACAGAAACAATAATCATTTTTGGAACAAAAGACAATGAAGCATCACTAATTTGAGTAACTGCTTGAAAAATACTAATAATCAAACCAATAACCATACTAACTATAAGAGAAGGTAAGCCAAGTAAAAGAATTATTTTTACTGTATTTTGAGATATTGCCATCAAATCCATAATTAGTCTTTTACCTTAATTGTTATCTCTATTGTTTTATTATTTAAAAGTTGGCCTAATAAAGCGGCCAAATCTGATGTATTAACATTTGGTATAGTAGAATCTATAATATCTTCTTCATCTTCTAGTGCAGATTCTATCTCTGCCATAGGAAGAATTTCTATATCTCCAATATCATCTAACACTTCACCTTCACTCTCATCTAATTCAGATTCAAGTTCAGGTTCTAAAACTTCTGGTTCAGCCGGAGTATCAAGTAGATCCTCTGGAATATTTGTCACATCATTTTTAGTATCTTCTTCTAAAACAGTTTCACCAAGTGCTTCTCTTATGTCTGATTCTATTAATTCGTCTAATTGCGTAAAATTATCACTCATATCAACTCCTTAATCTTTTTTTATCTCATCTTTAACTTCATCAGTTTCATCTAAAGAAATATCATCTTCAAATACACTAAACATATCATCAATTGATTTTATCTCTTTTGCTTTTGGTCTTATTCCAACCGAAGATTCTAATCTTTTTTCTAAATAAACAATCAGGTCATTATAATCTCTAATACTGATATCCCCTACACCATATTGATCTAAGAAACTTTTATCAATACCATCTTTTGGTATTAAAAATTTAAAATACTTAGTTAGTAGATCTTCCTCTATTATCTTATCTTCATCAATCAAATATATTTGGTGAGGATCCTCTTTAATAAACTCTTTGAGTTCAGATAAATTATAAATTGTGATTATTTTTCCATCATCAATTTTAAATCTAATATTACCATGGTCTAAAATGGTATGAATTTTATTTTTAAATGTATCACTACCATAAATATGTATATTCACAAGATGCCTCAAAATTAAATTATTTAGTATATTATATCTATATTTTTATTAAAGTTTAGGTAGAATGTTTTAATATAAAAATAATAAATTTACTAATAGGATATTTAAACATTGAAAAAAATAATTTTGACACTCTTTCTTTCCTTGACAATTTATGGACAAACTATAAAAGATATTACAAATATAGTTGGAATTAGAGAAAATCAACTTATAGGTCATGGGCTTATTGTTGGATTACCAGGAACTGGTGATAAAAGTCAATTTACAATGCAATCATTACAAAACTTACTAAGAAACTCTTACGTAAAGATACCAACTTCTTCTATAAAATCAAAAAATATAGCTACTGTTATGGTAACAGCTACGCTACCACCATTTGCCAGACAAGGTGATAAAATAAAACTTAAAGTATCTTCAATAGGAGATTCAAAATCTATTGATGGTGGACAATTATTATTAACTCAATTAAAAGGTGTAGATGGTCGAGTTTATGCTCTTGGTCAAGGAACTATTGTAGCTAATAATTCTAATAAAAGAAGTGGATTTATATACGATGGAGGAACTGTTGAAAATGAAGTCAAATTTGATTTGAAAGATGAAAATTTTATAACACTAAGCTTATTAAAACAAGATGCAACAGTTGCTACACAAATTGAAGAAAAAATAAATGAAGTATTTGGACAAAAAATAGCAGTAGCCTATGATACAAGAACAATAGAAGTTGCAAAACCTGCAAATATTTCAACTATTAGATTTATATCGCAAGTGCAAAATATTAAGCTTGATACTATGATGAAAAAGAAGATTTTAATAGATCCTATAAAAGAGGTAATTATAGCAGGAGCAGGTATAACTATAAATCCTGTAACTATCTCAAGAAAAGGTTTTACACTTCGAATCAAAAAAACAAATCTTGGAGATAAAGATTGGAAAGATAAAGCAAGAAATAAAGGTGTAGATATAGGCGATGATGTAACTATTGGAAATACAGCAGTTCAAGTAGATATAAATAATGCCCTAATAAATACTAAACGTTTACCTACAATTTCTGATCTAGTAAGAGCTATGAAAGTTATGAAACTTGATATTAGTGAGATTATAGATACAATAAAGATGCTTGATAGTCTAGGGGCTATCGATGCAGAAGTTGAGATAGTGAGATAAGAGATGGCAGAATTTTTAAGTCAAGATGAGATTGATGCGTTATTGGATATTGCCGATGAAGATGGTGATTTTGAAGAGTTAGAGGATAATTCAGCATCTGCTACTAAAGAGAAAAGTTATGCTATTTATGACTTTAAAAAACCAAATAGAATATCTGCAGATCAGATGAAGGCATTTAATGCCTTACATGATAAGATGTTAAGATCAACTATTAGTGAAGTATCTGCGATGCTTAGAAAGATTGTTGATATAAAGCTTTATAGTATTGAGCAAATGACATATGGTGAGTTCATTTTATCTATTCCTCAAATCACAAGTTTAAATACACTTTCAATTAAACCTCTAGATGGAAGAATTGTTATGGAGTGTAATCCTGGAATTAGTCATAAGATTATTGCACATCTATTAGGTAATGGGGATAGTGCATTAAGTGACTCTACTGAAAAAGAGTTGACAGAGATTGAGATGCAAGTTTTTGATCACTTTTATAAACTTATAGTTGAACACTTAAAAAAAGCATGGGATGATGTATCATCTATAAATTTTAAAATTGAGAGTAGAGATACAAATGCAAATGCAATTCAGATTATATCAGATCATGAGATTGTTTTACTTGTAGTATTTGAGATAACTATTGATGATGAATCTGGATTTTTATCTATTTGTTATCCTATCTCATATATTGAATCTCTTTTAAATATTATTGTTGAAAAGATATTTGCCGAGGCAAAACATAAAAAAGTGAGTAAGAAAAAAGATATCAATGCACTAATTTCTGGTGCTAGAATGAAAATTGATGCTGTTCTTGCCGAAACAGAACTAACAGTTCAACAACTCTTAAACCTAAGAGAAGATGATGTTATATTATTTAGTAAAAATGCAACTAGTTCATCTGCAAAATTGTATATTAACAATAAAGAAAAATGGTCAGCAATTGCAGGATCATCAAATAATAGAAAAGCTGTACAGATAAAATCTAATATCGATCATGAGAAAATGGAAACACTTGCAACTCTTAAACAAATCAATGATGCAAGAGATGAAGAGAAAAGAAAAGCAAATGAAGCTATTGCAAAACTTCTTAATACAAAAGATACTTACGTATAGGGGATTAATATTATGTTTAGTGGAAAAAATATTTTAGTAACTGGGGCAGACGGTTTTATAGGTTCACATTTAGTAGAGATGTTAGTACTTCAAGGTGCAAATGTAAAAGCACTATCTATTTATAATTCATTTAACTACTGGGGTTGGCTTGAGGATATTAATTGTTTAAAAAATATTGAAGTTTTAAATGGTGATGTAAGAGATCCTCATTACTGTAAACACATAACTAAAGATATCGATATAGTTTTTCATTTAGCTGCACTTATTGCTATTCCCTACTCATATGTAGCTCCAAGTAGTTATGTTGATACTAATATAAATGGTACTTTAAATATTGTTCAAGCATGTTTAGAAAATAACGTATCTAGAGTTATTCATACATCTACATCAGAAGTTTATGGAACAGCAAAATATGTACCTATAGATGAGAAACATCCACTACAACCTCAATCACCATATAGCGCAAGTAAAATTGGTGCAGATAACATGGCAATGAGTTTTTATAATTCATTTGAATTACCTGTAACTATTGCCAGACCTTTTAACACATATGGGCCAAGACAATCAGCTCGTGCAGTGATCCCCACAATAATAACACAAATAGCAAATGGGGTAAAAGAGATCAAATTAGGTGATGTTACACCTACTAGAGATTTTAACTATGTAGAAGATACTTGTCGTGGATTTATTGCATTAGCACAATCTGATAAAACTATCGGTGAAACTATTAATATTGGTTCAAATTTTGAGATAACTGTAAGTGATACATTAAACTTAATTAAAGAGATTATGAATAGTGATGTAAAGTTTATAACTGATGAACAAAGAATAAGACCTACAAATAGTGAAGTACATAGACTTTGGTGTGATAATAGTAAAATAAAAGAATTAACAGGATTTAAACCTAAATACTCTATCAAAGATGGTTTAACAAAAACTATTGAATGGTTTAAAATAAAAGAAAATTTATCAAAATATAAATCAGACATTTACAATGTATAAAAAAACTGTACAATTTATACAAAATTTATTTAACTCAAATCAATTTATACCTCTTCATGAGCCTAAATTTATAGGCAATGAAAAAAAGTATCTTAATGATTGTATAGATTCTACATTTGTTTCAAGTATAGGTAAATATGTAGATGAATTAGAAGTAAAATTTGCAAAAAAGATTGGTAGTAAATATGCAGTAGCTACAGTTAATGGAACATCAGCATTACATATATCATTATTATTATCAGATGTAAAACAAGATGATGAAGTGATAACTCAACCTCTTACTTTCATAGCCACTTGTAATGCCATAAACTATTGTGGTGCTAAGCCTATTTTTATAGATGTAGATTTAGATACGATGGGGTTAAGTCCAAAATCATTAGAAAAGTTTTTAGAAGCAAATTGTAAAATTAAAAATAATAAATGTATTAATAAAACTACAGGAAAGACTATTAAAGTTTGTATACCTATGCATACATTTGGTCATCCTTGTAAAATTGATAAAATAGCCTCTATTTGTAAAAAATGGAGAATATCATTAGTTGAAGATAGTGCAGAGAGCTTAGGGACTACGTACAAAGGCAAACATACTGGTACTTTTGGAAAATTTGGATGTTTCTCTTTTAATGGTAATAAAATAATCACATCAGGTGGTGGAGGAATTATTGTTACTGATGATAAAGTATTAGCGCAAAAAGCAAAGCATCTTACAACCACAGCAAAAATTCCACATAAATGGGAATATATCCATGACAATATAGGATATAACTATAGAATGCCAAATCTAAATGCAGCACTTTTAGTGGCACAATTAGAACAACTAGATAACTTTGTAAGTAAAAAAAGAAAATTAGCTCAAAAGTACAAATATTTTTTTAATAAGAATTATTCTAAAAAGATAAAATTTATAACTGAACCTAAAAAAGCTAAATCAAACTATTGGTTACAAACTATTTTACTAAAAAATAAAAAAGAGAGAGATAATTTTTTAGAATTCACAAATTCTAATGGTGTTATGAGTAGACCAGTTTGGCAACTAATGAATAACTTAGCTATGTTTAAAGATGCTCAACAAGATAAACTAAAAAATGCAAAATGGCTAGAAAAAAGAGTTGTAAATATTACAAGTAGTGTAATTGTATAATGAAAAGAGAAATTATTCTTGTAGGTGGTGGTGGACATTGTAAATCAGTTATTGATGTAATTGAACTAGAAGATAAATTTATTATTGCAGGGATTATTGATAAAAAAGAGTTAATAGGTACAAAAGTTTTAGACTATGAAGTGATAGCCTGTGATGATGATTTGGAAAAATTATCTAAAATTTATCAATATGCTTTTATTACTGTTGGGCAAATAAGAACAAATAATATTAGAGTAAAACTATTTAATAAGATAAAATCTATAGGATATAAAATACCAACTATTATATCCCCATTAGCCCATATATCTAAATATTCATTTGTAGATGAAGGTACTGTAATACATCATCATTCACTTATCAATGCAGATGCAAATATTGGGAAAAACTGTATTATAAATAGTAAATCATTAATTGAACATGATGCAATAGTAGAAGATAATTGTCATATAAGTACAGGTGTGATTATAAATGGTGGAACAAAAATAGAAAAAAATAGTTTTATAGGAAGTAATTCTACAACAAAAGAGTATATAACAATAGATGGATTTATAAAAGCGGGGAGTATCCTAAAATGAATGTATTTATAATAGCAGAAGCGGGTGTCAATCATAATGGAGATATAAATCTAGCAAAAAAACTTATTGATATAGCTAGTCTAGCTGGAGCTGATGCTGTAAAATTCCAAACTTTTAAAGCAGATAAACTCGTAAGTAAAGATGCTAAAAAAGCTGATTATCAATCTAAAAATATAGATGATAGTGATAATAGCCAATATAATATGTTAAAAAAACTAGAACTTGATATTGATACTCATCATAAGCTTATAGAGTATTGTAAAACAAAAAATATTATATTTTTATCTACCCCTTTTGACCTAGATAGTATAGATTTATTATCTGAGTTAGGGCTAAATATATTTAAAATACCAAGTGGAGAGATCACTAATTTACCATATTTAAGAAAAATTGGCAAGTTAAATAAAGAGATAATATTATCAACAGGGATGGCTACTATTTCTGAAATCAAAGATGCACTGGAAGTATTATATAAAGCAGGAACTTTAAAAGAAAATATTACAGTATTACATGCAAATACTATGTACCCTACGCCTATGAAAGATGTAAATTTAAATGCTATGGTAACCATTGGAAAAACTTTTGATATAAAGTATGGTTACAGTGACCATACATTAGGTATAGAAGTTGATATTGCTGCTGTTGCAATGGGTGCAAAAGTAATAGAAAAACACTTTACTCTTCATAGAGATATGGATGGACCAGATCATAAAGCATCACTAGAACCTAAAGAGTTAATATCTATGGTAAAGTCAATAAGAAATATAGAAATTGCTCTTGGAAGTAGTATAAAAAAGCCAACTCCAAGTGAGACTCCAAACATAAGTGTAGTTAGAAAATCTATTGTTGCATCTTGTAAAATTAAAAAAGGTGAACTTTTAACAAAAGATAATTTAACAATAAAAAGACCAAGTGGTGGAATAAATCCTATGAGATGGGATGATATTATCGGAACAGTTTCTAAAAAGAATTATAAACAAGATGAGCTAATATGAGAAAAATATGTATTATTACAGGTACTCGTGCTGAATATGGACTTTTATATCCACTTATAAAGTTGGTTAAAAATGATAAAAATCTAGATCTCAAACTAATAGTTACAGGGATGCATCTATCTCCTGAATTTGGACTAACATATAAGGATATAGAAAAAGAGTTTCATATTGATAAAAAAATAGAAATACTTTTATCTAGTGATACAGCAATAGGGATAAATAAATCTATGGGCTTAGCTCAAATATCTTTTGCTGAAGCTTTTGATGAACTAAAACCAGATATTATAGTCTTATTAGGTGACAGGTATGAGATATTTAGTGCTGCTTCTGCTGCAACTATTTCAAATATCCCTATAGCTCATCTACATGGTGGTGAAACTACTCAAGGGGCTTTTGATGAAGCCTTTAGGCATAGTATTACAAAGATGTCACATCTACATTTTACTTCAACAAAGAAATATAAAAATAGAATTATACAACTAGGGGAAAATAAAGAAAATATTTTTAATGTTGGTGCAATAGGTATTGATAATATAAAGAACTTAAAGCTTTTATCAAAAAAAGAGTTTGAAAAATCTATAAATTTCACATTAAATAAAAAGAATATTTTAGTTACTTTTCACCCTGTAACCTTAGAAAATACTACTGCAAAAGATCAATTTTCTGAACTTTTAGATGCTATAGATATCTTAAGAGATACTAGTGTCATTTTTACAAAAGCAAATAGTGATACAGATGGTAGAGTTATAAATAAAATGATAGACCAATATGTAAATAAGAATAATCATAAATCTATACAATTTACATCTATGGGACAAATAAGATATCTAAGTGCTTTACAATATGTAGATGCAGTTGTTGGAAATAGTTCAAGTGGATTAATAGAAGCTCCATCATTTAAAGTTACAACTATAAATATAGGAGCTAGGCAAAAAGGTAGAATATTAGCCAAAAGTGTTCTTAATTGTGAACCAAATAAGAAAAGTATACTTGAACAGTTTAATATACTTTATTCTAAAATATTTCAAGAAAAACTAAAAACTATAAAAAATCCTTATGAGAAAAAGAATACTCCACAAAAAATATTAAAAGTATTAAAGAAAGTAGAATTAAAAGGGATTCTTAAAAAACCTTTTTTTGATTTAATATGAAAAAATTAATAAAAAGATATAAAGATAATCTGGCCTATTTAAAAACTTTTAATACTAAACTTTTTAATGATATATTAAATTTAGAACAAAATCTAATAGATAATCAAAGATATCATTTAGAATATAAAAATAATAGTTATAACATATATGATAGTACAAATAATACTTTACTTATAAAAAAAGATTCGAATTTTGATGCTTTATTTAAAACACATCAAATTGATAATAGTATAAAGCAATCAATAAGTTTAATAAAAACTAAACAAATTGATTTTAAAAAAAGTTTTGATTATGGTATCGATTCATATAAATTTATAAATAAATATATAAATAAAATAAAATTTACAAATATTAAATTAAAAGAGTATAAGTTTATATTTTGTGGAGTAAT
>Ga0256826_1002749_pt1 | contig 10657 bp, 7 predicted proteins | sample CV79metaG_FD_185975 | JGI IMG/M metagenome (GOLD analysis project Ga0256826, IMG submission 185975) | Hydrothermal vent microbial communities from East Pacific Rise, Pacific Ocean - CV79 | ecosystem: Environmental > Aquatic > Marine > Hydrothermal vents | place: Pacific Ocean: East Pacific Rise... | reverse complement strand
CCTACAACTTGAGATAACTTGGTCATCTCTATTTTTCCAAATGAGCTTATTAAAAAACTGATATATATTTCTGATAGGGGTTTCATGCCTCATATTTTAGCATTTTTTCTTTTTGGCGTAACATGAGATACTTTAAAAAGAGGATTAAAAGATATAAAAGTTAATGATTTTAGATTTTATATTTTTGGAAATCAAAAACTTCCCAAAATAGAGAATTGGGAAAAATTAAATATTGAATTTAGAAATAATGATTTAAATAATAAACAAAAAGAGTCTATAAAAAAAGCTTTAGCCAGTGAAAAAATGTTTATGATTCAAGGTCCTCCAGGAACAGGGAAAACATCTGTTATTTCTGAAATAGCTTATCAAGAAATAATCAAGGGGAATAAGGTTTTAATCTCTTCTGAATCGAATGATGCGATTGAGAATGCTCTTGAACGATTGAATGAAGATATTTTTTATCCTATTTTATACCAGAGTGTGAGCAGACAAAAGAATAGTGCTTCTATGAATTTACCTGTTGAAAAAGATATTGGTAATTTTTATAAACAAAAAATATTAAAAAAAATAAAATATCAAATAGATTCTATTTTAAATATTGAAGATGAAATAAATTCTATAAAAATAGAATTAACAAAACTCAAAGAAAAAGTAGAAAAACAAATCGAATCTTTTAAAGAGATAGAAGATGACGATGATTTAATTCAAAATTATATTAAACAGAAAAACAAATCTATTAATAAATTCCGAAAGGAGTATAGAGAAAAAGCTTTAAAGTACGAAAATAAAATTATTTTTTTAGATATTCAAAAAGAGTTTTGTAGAGAATTACTTGATGATAGAGTATGTGAAAGTGAATTAAAAGAAATTTATTCTCAAAAAGCTAATATTATCGGAGCAACGTTAAATCAAATTGGGAAAGTTGCTAAAAAATCTAATAATTCAAATTTATTTGATATAGTTATTATTGATGAAGTCTCAAAAGCAACACCTATAGAATTAAATTTAGCTATTTTAAAAGCAAAAAAAATAATTTTAGTGGGAGACCAAAAACAGTTACCTCCGATGTTAAATCGAGAGGTTACATTGGAAGACTTTGCAGATAAAATATTTAGAAATAGTGAAGAGTATGAGAGTAAACAAGAAGTCAAAAAAGAGTTACATGAACATAAAACAGTATTTGAAAAATTAATAGAAAATAATCCTCATGCCTATACACAACTAACTACTCAATATAGAATGCACAAAAATATTCAAAAAGCAATTAACCAATTTTATGATGAAGATTTAACTTGTGGATTGGATAATGAGACAAGAAAAAATAGACATAAACTTTTCAACAGTAATAATCTAATTTGGATAGATACCTCTTCATCAAAAGAAAATAAAATTGCTACTTCTTTTCAAAATATAGAAGAGGTTACTAGAATTGAAAAAATCTTAAAAAAATTAGATGAGGAGTATATACAATTAGACACTATTCCAACTATCGGAGTAATTTCTTTCTATGGAAAACAAGTGAATAGACTCTCTAATATAAAAAATGATTTTAAAAATATAAAAGTTGATTTTGGAACAGTTGATACTTTTCAAGGACAAGAACGAGACTTTATTGTTGTTTCTATGGTTAGAAGTAATAAAAATTGTGATATAGGATTTGCAAGGTCTTTAAATAGAATTAATGTAGCCTTTTCAAGAGCAAAGCAACTTTTAATTATTGTTGGTAGTAATAGCACTTTTAGTCAAATTAAAAAAAGTGATAGTGATGATATAAAAAAAGCTAAAGAAATTTATAAAAAAATATATGATATGTCATTTAAAGGAACTTTATCGTGAATATTACAAATTTAAAAGATAATTATGAGATTTTAAAAGAGGATAAACTCTCTTTAAATATAGAAGTTTTAGATATTAATATATTGTATAAAACAATAGTTTCGTTATCTATTTTTGAGAAATTTATTATAAAGATTATAGATAAAGCAATAGACAGCAATATATCACTGCTTGATATTTCTAATGAAGAGCAGATTATTAACTCTAAAAAAATAGCTGAAATACTTTCTCTTGATATTGAGATAGTAGAAGATAATATTGATAAATTATCAAAATCTGAATTTATAGAAATAAAAGAGAACAAATTAATTATCAATTGGAGTGAAAATTTAAAAAATTGGGAAAAAGAGCTTATAGAAGAGAAATCAGAAAAATTACTTTTTAAAGATAAAAATTCAATAGAGAGTTTTAGTAATTTATCAATTAAAGAAAGAAATAATTTTCTAAGTAAGAAATATTCAAAAGCAGATAGTAAAAGAGAGTTTTATAGTTTTGAAGTGAAAAATCAAGAAGCTAAAGAGATTATAATTAAGACTTTCTTTATGTTGGATAAGAATAATTTTGAATTAAAAATCTTATTTGAAAAAGATAGTCAACTTTTTACATTAAGTGACAATATTACAAATTTACATGATATCCAAAATTTATATAGTAATGAGCTAATAGTTATTGAAGATAATAAAATACAAAATAATATTGGTATAGAATTTTCAAAAGAGCAACTTAATGTTATTGATTCTAAAGAGAAATATATCTTATTAAAAGCAAGAGCTGGAAGTGGAAAAACAGCCGTTATTACTGAACGAACAAAAAGATTATTAAAACAAGGTATCAGTCAAAATGAAATCTTGTTATTAGCTTTTAATAAAAAAGCTTCTGAGGAGATGAATGAAAGAGTAGGAAACAATTTTACAAATGCAAAGACTTTTCATCGTTTTAGTAAAAAAATTAGTGGAATTAATAAAAAAGTTTTATTAGAAAATAATTTAAGTAATTATATTCAGAAAATTATTCAAAAAAATAATGAAAATGAAAATTTAAAACAATATTTAAAAGATAGGAGTGATATAAAAGAAAATTTTAATAATTTAAGATTAAATTTATATTCAGATGAATATATTAACTATATAGAAAAACAAGACCATTTAATAACATTTACTGGTGAAAAAGCTAAATTAAAAGAAGAAAAAAATATTTTTAATGGTTTATTTAAAGATAATATAAATCTTAAATATAAATATAATAAAGATAAAAAGGAATATTACTTTTCTATATTATCTGAAAAAGAAAAAAAAGATTTTCAACCTATTGAAATTGATAAATTTTATATTTCAAAAATTCCTAAAGAAAATGGTGAAAAAATCAAGGAACTAAAAGAGAAAATAAAAAATGATACTAATATTAAAAAACTATCACCTAGTGAAATTTATGAAAAATTAGGATTTAGTGAAATATCTAAACTTACAAAACAAATTGAAAATTTTATAAATAATGCAAAACAAAAAAAATTAACTACATCTAAATTAACTGAAATAATAGAGAAACAATTTATAAATGATAATGAACTTTATAATTTTTTAACTTTTGCTAATTGCATTTTTAGAAAGTATGAAGAACAAAAACAAAATGAAAATTTAATTGATTTTAATGATATGTTAAAAATAGGTATTGATAAATTACAAAAGAGTTATGTTTCAAAATATAAACATATAATGATTGATGAATTTCAAGATTTTTCTCCTCTTTTCTTTGATATGATAGAAAGAATTAGAAATTATAATCCCAATGTAAATATTTTAGCTGTTGGGGATGATTGGCAAGGGATTAATGGTTTTGCAGGAGCGAATTTAAAATATTTTAAAAACTTTAAAAATTATTTTGAATCAGCTAGTGAAAGAATGATGTTAACAAATTATAGAAGTCCTCATGAAATTGTTGATTTTTCAAATAAAATTTTAGAGGGAGAAAACTCAAAAGCTAATAAACATGGTGGAGAAATATTTTTAAATCAAAATTATAGTAAGAAATTTGTAGAAGATATTCTAAATAATAATTCTGATAAAACTATTGCTGTATTAATTAGAAATAATGATGAGAAAGAAGATATTAAAGGTATTATTTTTGAAACAGCACATAAATCAAAAGGACTTGAATATGATATCGTAATTATTAAAGATGCTTCAAAGTTTGAATATTTACACCCTGATAATAAATTACTTGAAATTTTTGATAAAAAAGAAGAAGATTTTATTGAAGAGAACAAAAGATTGTTTTATGTAGCTGTTACAAGGGCTAAGGAGAAATTATATATTTGTGGAGGAAATTCTTTGTAACTATTTAGTGATAATCTTAAAATAGAGGTGTTGCAAAACAAGTAAAACTTAAATGATAGTGGGAAATAACTAAAATTTACTCTATCGGCTCTTGCCGATAGTAAAAATCCCCAAAAACTTTAAAAAAATCATTTTTTTATCCACTTTTTAGAGGAATATCTATATACTTTGCAATACAAAGTACTTTGAAAAGGAAAATAGATGAGTGAAAAAGAAGAGGTGTTACGCCAAATAAGTGAGATAAAAAGTCATTTAGTAGATAAAGAGACTTTTTTCCCTTATAACTATAACGCTTGTCATGTTTGGTCAATCATTGCCGTTGTTTTAACTTTGGGAATGGTCTCGATGTATGAACAGAGTTTGGCTATAGGAACAAGCATTATGTTTGTGTTGATTAGCATAGGTTTTATTATTGAGGGTTCCTTAACCAAAAAGATAAATGAGAACTATGATATTGATGATTGTACAAAACGGCAACGTTTTATTATGAAAAACTTTTTTATGATTACGCTCTTTATGATTGTTTTAAGTACGATTTTTGCATCGTATAAATTGTACAGTCTTGGATTGTTAACATGGTTGTTTAGTATCTCTTTGGGGTACTTTTCAGTAGGGTTTGTTTTGAACATTGAACGTTTTACTAAAATGGCACAGTTTAATATGGTTACAGCTTTGGTTCTGTTGAGTGTTGGAGCATACTTTAATCTATTGGTTGGATTTGAATCGCTCTTTTATACTTTGGTTCAAGCAGTGGTAATATTTGGTTTGGCAGTTCTGCCCACATCAATTGCTTGGCACCAACAAAAAGAGGAAAAATTAAACAAGGAAAAGTGCAGTGTTTGACCCACTCCTGCACCAACCTGTGCGTTCTAAACTGCTCTCGTTGTTAATTACCAATGATGAGTTGCCGTTTAAAGCACTGAAAGAGAGCCTAAAAGTAACCGATGGAAATCTCTCTAGCCATCTTAGTAAACTGGAAAAAGAAGCGTACGTTTTAATCGAAAAAACCTTTGAGGGAAAACGCCCTAAAACCGTCATACACATTACCCCTAAAGGTAAAAAAGCATTTGCTTCGTATATTGAAGCCTTAAAAAAATTTATAGAGGATAATTAAAATGAAAAAAATACTACTAAGCACACTACTCACAGCCAGCACCGTAATGGCACTAAGCAACATGGAGATTGCCGAAAAATCAGACAAAGTAACGGATGGTTTTGAGAGTTCTATTGCTCAAACAGAGATGATTTTGGTTAATGCGTCAAATCAAAAGAGCATTCGTCAACTTGAAATGAAAACGCTTGAAGGAGAAGATGGAGATAAAACCATCTCTACTTTTTTGACTCCTGCCGATGTAAAAGGGACAAAAACATTGGGTCATGAACATCTTGACCGAGACGATGACCAATGGCTCTATCTTCCTGCATTGAAACGGGTAAAAAGAATTGCAAGCCGTAATAAATCGGGTTCATTTATGGGTTCAGAATTTTCCTATGAAGATATTGGAAATCAGAATTACAAGAAGTATACCTATGATGAAAAAGTAGAAGAGGTGGATTTAAATGGCGTAAAGTGTTATAAAGGTTCACGTATTCCAAAAGATAAAAATTCAGGTTATACCAAACAGATTTCATGGGTAGCACAAGATACTTTTTTACTGCAACAGGTGGAGTATTACGATAGAAAGAGTGAATTGCTTAAAACAGCTACCTTTTCGGACTACAAACAGATAGATGGTGTTTGGCGTGTGGGTAAAATTGAGATGAAAAATCATCAAAACGATAAATCGACTATTTTGATTTGGAAAGAGGACAAAGTAAAAGCAGGGCTTACAGACAAAGAGTTTAATAAACGGGTTTTAAAACAATAATATTTGGTGCGATGGCAATCGCCCCCTACAGGAGATAAAATGTATAAAGTTATACTTATTTCGACCTTTTTATCTTCTCTTCTCTTAGCAGAAGGGTTTGAGTATAAAGGAAACATAGGTTTTGAAAATGCTTATATCAATCATGATATAGCAGGAAAACGAGATAAACAGAATGCTTTTCGCTTAGAGTTAGAGTTGAAACAAAAAGTAGACGATGGACAGTTTGTCTTTAATGGAAAAGCGATTTTTGATAAAGATGATAAAGAGAGACGCTATGTTGATGCTAATGATTTGTACTATAAATATAATTTTGAAAATTCAGATTTATTAATAGGACGAAATACCCGTTTTTGGGGGGCAATGGAGTTCTATAATCATACGGATAATTTTAATACCAAAGATACGCTGGATGACCCTTTTGATTACGATAGCAAAATTGGAGCATGGAATATAGCCTATACGCACTATTTTGATAATTCTGAGTTTGCAGTGATTGCCAAAGTTCATGAAGAGAAGCAGAAAGTTCAAGATGTTCAATCGGTTAATAATTTTTTTCCACCAATTTATAGTGATAACCTAGAGACCCAAAGTGGGCGAGACCGACCAACACTCTATCTAAAATACTCGGGTTCAGGCGAAGAGACACAGATTGACTACTCTTTAATTTATCAAAATGGTTACGATGAACAGCGATATTTAGCACCTGTTCAAAGAGAGCTTCGACAACATGCATATATTGTCAATAAATTGATGGGGTATGCCACGTTAGTCGATGGCGAGACCATTTATAAAACAGAACTTGCCTATACCAAAAGCGATGATTCTAAAGTTTCAGACTATTCTCAAATAAGTTTAGGAGTAGAACATACGCTCTATGGTGTGTGGGACAAAGCCGATTTGGGTCTATTGGCAGAGTACTACCGATACGATGCAAAAGACAGCAATAAATTAGGAGCTAAAGATTTTGGAAACCTCTTTGCCGATGATGTCACTTTGGGCTTTAGATTGAGCCTAAATGATGGAGCAGACTCCGATGTTTTGGGTGGTATTGCTATCGACAGAGACAATCATGAAAAAATACTGTTTGTAGAGTACAACACACGGCTATACGATACCTATAAATTAGGACTATCGTATCAACATCTAAGTCCTGAAACAGGTTCTATTTTTCAAGAGTTGGACAGAGCTGTTGTTGAGTTTGGTTATTATTTTTAGCGTAGGGTGTGATTGCTATCACACCTTATATTTCGGATATTTGAGGAGAAAAAATGAAGAGTTACATAGCATTCTTAAAAAAGTTTAGATGGTTAATTGCCATAGGTATACCCTTGTTGGTATTGGCGTTGGCATCCAATCTAAAACATGTTGAGATGGATGGAAGTTATCGTATTTGGTTTGGAGAAGATTCAAAAATCTTAAGCGATTACGATAACTTTAGAAAGACCTTTGGAAATGATGATGGGGTGGTTATTGTCTTTAAAGATGAAAATGGAATTTTTTCTCAAAAAGCATTGGCATCAATTGACCGAATTACCCAAGCATTGTGGAAAACAAAATACATTGCACGGGTGGATTCTTTAACCAACTATCAATACGTGCATGCCAATCCTGATGAGCCTGATGATATTGTGGTAGAAGATTTTATTCAAAATATAGACACTGCAACGCCTGCCTACTTGGCAAATAGAAAAGAGATTGCAACCACAGACCCTTTGGTTGTTGATGCGTTTATCTCTAAAGATGGAACAACCACCATGATTTCGGCTCGTTTGACTCCAAAAGTAAATGATGATAGTGATAAAAGCATGATTATTATGGACTCTTTAGAGAAAATATTAGCTCCTGAAAGAGAACTGACAGGTTATAAATATTGGCTCAATGGTGGACCTGCACTCAATAAAGCATTTGTGGTTATTGGAACATCTGATGCCATGACCTTTACCCCATTGGTTCTGTTGGCTTCGATGATTCTTCTGCTTCTTCTCTTTCGTAGAGTTTCGGGTTCGCTTATTCCTATTGGTGTGGTTGTTTTTACCTTTTTAACGGTATTGGCAGTTCAAGTTCTTTTGGGCTACAAGCTCAATAACTTTACGGCAAACCTTCCTGTATTTGTCGTTGCCATTGGTATTGCCGATGCTGTTCACATCTACTCGGTATGGTTGATTCATAAACGGGAAGGAATGGAGAATGAGCTTGCTGTAGTGCAAAGCATGAAAAAGAACTTTTTACCTATTTTCTTGACCTCGTTAACCACGGCAATTGGTTTTGCAACACTGACTATTTCCGAAGTAATTCCTATTCTAACCCTTGGAATTGCTACAGCATCGGGTGCAGTATTGGCGTTTATTATTTCGGTACTGTGGATGCCTGCTCTTTTACTCTTGCTCAAAAAACCAATGAAAGCCCACGTGGTTGAAGCAACAAAAGCCAAAGAACCTTTGGGGTATGGAACGTTTATTGTTAACAATGCTAAAAAAATTGTTTGGATTACAACGGGAATATTTGTTCTTTTTTCTATCGGACTCTTTCAAGTAAAAGTGGACTCCAATACCATTCGCTATTTTGATAAAACGGTAGAGATTCGAAAATCAACCGAATTTATGATGGAGAACCTCACAGGACCAATGGCATATGAGATTGTGGTCGATTCAAAAGTAAAAGATGGAATTAAAAACCCTAAGTTTATGAAAACGGTTGAACGATTCTATCAAGAGTTCCAAGCTGATTTTCCAGAGGTTCGACATTTGGCTTCGTTGATGGACACCGTAAAACGATTTAATAAAGTAGTTGATGGAAAAGATGAAATTCCACAGAGCCAAAACTTGATTGCTCAATACCTGCTGTTGTATTCACTCTCCCTTCCCCAAGGAATGGAGATAAACGACAAAATGGACATTAACGAACAGAAACTTAGAATCACTGGTCAGATGGATATTGTAGACACCTCTAAAGATTTGGAGATGATGGCATACATCGAAAATTGGTGGTCAAAAACAGAATATTCTGCAACCGTTCAAGGTCAAACAGCTATGTTTGCACACATGCAAAAAGATGTAACGAACACACTAATTTATTCACTCTCGTTAGCCATCTTTTTGGTAACGATGATTATGTTCTTTATTTTCAGACGACTCTCTATTCTATGGGTATTTATTTTACCAAATATTTTACCTGTCATTTTAGTGGTTGGTCTAATGGGTTGGATAGGTATTAGTATTGACATTGGTGTAGCCATAGCAGGAGCTATTATTATAGGGGTAGCCGTAGACGATACCATACATTTCTTGGTCAAATATTTTGATGCCCGAAAGCGTGGTTTAAACATGGAAGAGACCTTCGATGAGGTCTTGCATTATGCAGGAAAAGCCATACTATTCACAACCATTATTCTATCAGTTGCTTTCTCTCTGTTCGCCTTCTCAGAGTTCTCGCCAAACCAAAACTTTGGTATTGTAACAGCCTTTGCATTGATCATTGCATTTATAGTTGACTTGTTACTGTTGCCTGCTCTTTTGAGTCTGGCAGATAAGGATTAAGAGTAAATTATAACGAGGCTAAAGCCGTCGATTCCGAATATTGATTGTATTTTTGGAATCGGCGTGTTTACACCCGAATAAAGAACCTTGTTTTAAAATAAATCAATATCCTCTACAGATAAAAGCCGATACTCAACCTCATAACCTTTATATTTTTTGAGAATATTAACCGATTTTTTAACCAACTCATTGTAATTTAACCGTTTAGCAGAGAGTTTCACCTCACAAAGTAGAATTTTTTTATCTATCTCATCAACTGCTACTATATCTATCTCATTCTGATTGCCACGTTCCCAGTAGTTTCCTATGGTGGTATAAATTTGTTTCTCTTTTAAAAGTTCTATAAAGAGTTTCTCTAAAAATTTACCTTTGAATGTAGATAAATCTCGTCTGATAATGCTCTTTAACCGTTCATACGCTTCTGCCTCTACAATAGATTTATATTTGTAGATAAAACGAAACCAAAATGCCAAAAAGTTATCTACTATCTCATATTTTTGTACTTTAGCATTCTCTTTTGCACCAATGGGTTTGATGCTTTTGATAATGCTATAGTCACTTTCTAACCTATTTAGATGACCCGATATATTTTTTTCTAAGATTGATTCTATCTCAGTTTTAGAGGTTTTAGAAGATGCAATAAGACTCAAAATAGAAAAATATGTACCATACTCTTTTCCAAACTCTTCGATAAGTCGATTTTTCCCCTCTTCTAAAAAGAGTGAATTCGGAGCAATCATCTTCTCTATCATGCTGTTGGCATCTAAACTATTATAGAGTACAAAAAGCTCAATATATTTGGCTATCCCTCCTGTCAAAAGATAGAAATCAAGTAAATTTTGTGGGGTGTAGTGGTTGTGGTCTTGCAGTATCTCTTTGAGTACCCGTACTTTTAATGGCTTTAAATCAATCTTGAAATCAGCCCGTCCAAAGAGAGGCTCTTTGTGGTTTTCATATATTTTTTTCATAAGTGAGTAGATAGAACCACATGCAATAAAGTGTATTTTACTCTCATTTTTATTTAAATCCCAAAGTTTCTGAATAGAGGAGTAGATAGAACTATTAATTTTGTAAAACTCTTGAA
>Ga0256826_1002748_pt1 | contig 10658 bp, 10 predicted proteins | sample CV79metaG_FD_185975 | JGI IMG/M metagenome (GOLD analysis project Ga0256826, IMG submission 185975) | Hydrothermal vent microbial communities from East Pacific Rise, Pacific Ocean - CV79 | ecosystem: Environmental > Aquatic > Marine > Hydrothermal vents | place: Pacific Ocean: East Pacific Rise... | reverse complement strand
ACAGGACACCACTTTTACAATATGTTGGCCCCGTCGTCTAGCGGTTAGGATCCATGGTTTTCATCCATGTTACAGGAGTTCAATTCTCCTCGGGGTCACCAACAAACTTCAAAATCAAAAAATATTATACTTTTTATTATGTTTAAATTCAATTTTATTTCGTTACAATTATTCATATCTATCTTTTAAAGGATTTATTATGAAAAGAATATTATTAGTTTTAAGTCTCTACTCTGCACTTAGTGCTGATCCTTTTACAGCAGCACCTGGAACAAAAGCTAGAGGTTTAGCTGGAGCTTTTACTGCCATCTCAAATACAGCCTCTGCAGCTTATTATAACCCTGCAGGGACAGCATCCCTTAAGAATGATACTGGAGAGCACACATTCATTACACTAGGATATAACCCAAATGCATTAGATGAGAGTGAATATATGAGTGATAACTTTATAGATGCCGATCCTATGGTTCCTGATCTCTACTTTGCAGTTGGTGTTATAAGCTCAAAATGGGGATTTTCATATATGATCAACAATATGACATTAGTAACATCAAATGATAAGTTTTACAATGCATCTGTTGGTACTATGGGTATTGGATTTGCCCTTAGTGACTCTCTTAAACTAGGTGCTACATTAATGCAACCCTCACTTTTAGGAATGATAAATAGTTCATTAAAAGATAGTGATGAGTTTGATCCATTCTTATTTGCTATAGCTGTTGGTATGAAATATGAAGTTTACAATAGTTATGAAGACTCTTTTAATATAGCTGCAGCCTATCGTATTGGAGTGATTGATGATCTCAATGATAATTTAACTACAGGAATACCAGATAAACTATCATTAGGTGTTAATTATAATAAATCAATGGGTATGGGATCTTTATCTCTCTCTGTGGATTATGATATTACATATATTGGTAGTGTTACGTATTATGAAGATGGTCCTCGGGATGAGAGCTCTTTTGGAGATACAATCACAAAAGCCTTTGGTGCGGAATATGCTATGTCCTCGTTTATAATTAGAGCTGGCTATTCTACATCAGATATAGAAAGAACTTATGATGCAAACTGGAATAATAGAATTTTATCTGTTGGTATTACTATACCTTATGACAACGATTTTGTTGAGGCATCTATCGAGAAACGAAGTTATGATTTTAATCAGGCAGAGGGTGTAGAAGAGAGTACTCTTCTAACATTTAGTTATCATTTCTCTAAAATAAAAGGTAGATAGTTATCTATAACTATCTACACTCTTTATCTTTTAGTTCTTTATAATTATATGAAATTTTATTATCTCTAATTGTAGCTATTTGAACACATCTTGCTTTTGTACTTCTAAGTCGTTTTACATTATCTAACTTGTTGTTAAGATAAACTCTTACTTGTGCTTTGCTATTAAGTGAACCATCTTTACTATACTTATAAACAATAACTCTATATGTATTATGCTTATCAAGTTTTTTTACTGTAATAGTTTCTGCACCATAACCCTTTCTTGCATCTCTATCTAACTTAACCTTATTTTTTATACTTTTTGTATCTCTAAAGCTAATATGATATGTATCACTTTTTAAGTGGAGGTCTAAATCTGCTGGCTTTGCATCCCAACTCAATACAAATCTTGCACTATGTATTGGAAGTTTTTTACTCATTAAAAAAGTATTGTTCCAGTATGATCCAAGAGTAACTAATAACTTTTCATTAGCAGTTATATAACCTCTTCTTTCTATTTTTATTGGTAAAACACGATCCATATTTTCAGGAGGTAGAGGAATCTGAACTAAACCATTTTTATCAGCTTTAAAGCTAATGTTACCAATTGAGAAAGTTGCATTTGCAACAGGTTTACAAGTAACTGAATCCTTAATGGAAAAATACGTTTTTCCATTTAAATCGCTATCTGCTAAAGAAGCGATATCCAATGTGTTCCAACATGAGTTTGCAGATACATTAAGTATCAATACATACATATAAAGAGCTAAAAATCTTTTCACTATTTATATCCTTTTTTTTAAATAAATAACTGTAATTTTAGTTATCTAAGATTATATACTATTAAACATTAAGATTAGTGTAATTTATAATAAATAGGAACTTTTAAATCAAGATCTTCACTTGGTTTAGGAAACTTAAATGATAAATTTTCAATTGTTCTAATCGCACCACGACTTAAAATATCACTATTAGAAGAGAGAACTTTTATATTACTTACTTCAGAAGTTGTAGAGAGTTTGAATTTAACTATCACTTCACCCTCCACTCCTCTTTTTCTAGCTCTACGTGGATAATATAAATTTTCTTGAAGTAACTCTATTATTTTTGCTAAATTATCTTCAACATATTTTTTTTGAGGTGATACAGTTAAAGGTTCTTTTTCAACTTTTGTATTTTCTTCTATTTCTATTTTCTCTTGGGTTTTCACTTTTTCTTTACTCTCAACAATGGGAGCAATTATTTCTTTTACTTCTGTAATCTTTTTAACTTCTTTTTTCTTTACTTTTTTAACAACTTTTATCTTCTTTTTTACAACTTTCTTATGAACTTGTTTTTCTATAGGCTTTTTTTTCGCTTTTACTTTTTTCTTGATTTTTTTGATTTTCTTTGATGGAGTTTTTTGAGGTTTTTCTTGACTCTTATGTATACAAGAGAGCTTGATACAAACAGTACTTTCTTTAGCAGTAGGGATAGTAGACGAGATTATTTTATACGAAAAGAAGATTCCAACTATTATGAGTGCATGTAGAAGAAAAGATATTAAAAAAGAGTTCGTATGTCTTATTTTAAGTTCCTATAAGAGGAGATATTTACTCTCAAAGCAGATAAATATACTTTGAGAGTTTCGTTAAATTTAGATAGCTTCGCTATCTTCTTCACCTGTACGGATACGGATAATTTTTTCAATATCACTTACGAATATCTTACCATCACCAATTTTACCAGTACGTGCAGTTTCAACTATAGTACTTGTAACTTTATCTACCATATCACCAGAAACTATCATTTCCATTTTGATTTTTGGTAAAAAATCTACAACATACTCAGCCCCACGATAAAGCTCTGAATGTCCTTTTTGAGAACCATAACCCTTCACTTCACTTACTGTCATACCAGTAATACCAATATCAGCTAATGCATCTTTTACATCTTCTAGCTTAAATGGTTTAATTATTGCTTCAATTCTTTTCATAATTATCTACTCCATAAATAATAAATATTTTTAAAATTGTAACCAAATTAATGGTTACAATCAACTTAGATGTTTAAACTTCTTTCACCATGAATAGTTTCATCAAGACCAATTTGTTCAGTCTCTTCATCAACTCTACCACCACCAGTTAAAGCAGAAGCAATATAATAAACAACAACAGTACCAATAAGAGTAAATGTTCCAACAACCGCTACTGATTGTAATTGTACTAAGAATTGACCCATTACATCTGGTTGAACTCCTGCAGCAACTGCATCTGGAAGTAATGAAGTTTTAAGTGGACCATCCCATAGTAAATCAACATCTTTTACAGCTAAGAAACCTGTTGCTAATGCACCCCATAGACCAGCTAAGAAGTGAATACCAAAAGCATCTAAAGAGTCATCATAACCAAGTTTTTTCTTAAGAACAGCAACACCATAAAATGCAAATGCTGAACCAACAACACCAATAATAATAGATCCAGTTACATCAACAAAACCAGCAGCTGGAGTAATTGCAACAAGACCTGCAACAACACCTGAAGCAGCACCTAAAAGAGTTGGTTTTTTATAAACAAACCACTCGATAAGAATCCATGTAACAGCAGCAACTGCAGTAGCTAAAGTAGTAGTTAAGTAAGCAAGACCAGCGATAGCATTTGCACCAAATGCAGATCCACCATTAAATCCATACCAACCGAACCATAAAAGAGCTGCACCTAAAGCAGTAAGCATTACTGACATTGGTTTCATAGCAATTTTTGGATAACCTGTACGTTTTCCAACTAAGAAAGCAAGTACTAAACCAGCTAAACCACCATTCATATGAACAACAGTACCACCAGCGAAATCTAAAGCACCAGCATCAAATAGTAATCCTCCACCCCATACCATGTGTACGATTGGAGCATATACAGCGATTGTCCAGATAGCAACAAATACCATCCAAGTTGAAAACTTCATACGCTCAATAACTGAACCTGAAGCGATTGCAACTGTAATAGCAGCAAATGTTCCTTGAAATACTACAAATACGTATTCAGGAAATGCACCCATAGAGCTTAAATCAGTCCACTTACTCTCTGTAAGGAAAACATTACTAAAGCCACCCATGAAACCATTTAATGAACCACCATTAGCAAATGCCATTGAATAACCAGCAACAATCCAAGCGATAAATGCAACAACAAATGCTCCAAAAACCATAGCATATGTATTAAGTACATTTTTACTTCTTGTCATACCACCATAAAATAGTGCAAGACCTGCTGGTGTCATAAGTAATACTAATGCAGTAGAAATCATCATCCATGCAGTATCCCCAGTATCTAGTTTATCTTCAGCAAGTGCTAAAGATGGTAAAGCTAGCATTAAAGCTATAAGCCATTTCTTCATTAAGAATCCTTTTATATGTAATATTCAAACGAAGTATGACACAAAACTCTTTATAACTTTTCATTAGAGTGATTAATATTTAAGCATATTTTACTAAGAATAATATTTCACTCTAAAATACCACTACATAACATTTTCTTAAGCCAATATTAGATATTATATATGAATTTTATTTTCAACAATATAGGGTGTATTAATGAGCGACTTGCTAAACAATGACGACATACAACAGATAAATATCGAAACAACTCTTCAAAACAGCTACCTTGACTACTCAATGAGTGTTATTGTTGGGCGTGCTTTACCTGATGTAAGAGATGGTTTAAAACCTGTTCACAGACGTATACTATATGCGATGGATAAACTTAACCTCTCTCACGGTGCTAAGTTTAAAAAATCAGCTCGTATCGTTGGTGATGTAATCGGGCAGTACCACCCACATGGTGATACAGCAGTTTATGATGCACTTGTTCGTATGGCACAAGACTTCTCAATGAGAATGGAACTTGTAGATGGACAAGGTAACTTCGGTTCTGTAGATGGTGACTCCGCAGCAGCGATGAGATATACGGAAGCTCGTATGACTAAGTATGCTGGTGAACTTCTCAAAGATTTAGAGAAAAACACAGTAAACATGATAGATAACTACGATGGTACTACTAAAGAGCCAGATGTTATGCCTACACGTGTTCCAAACTTACTTATAAATGGTTCTTCAGGTATCGCAGTTGGTATGGCGACAAATATACCTCCACATAATCCTAGTGAGATAATGAGTGGACTCAAAGCACTTTTAGCAAACCCAAATATCACTTTAGCAGAAATCATGGAGCATATCAAAGCACCAGATTTTCCAACAGGTGGAATTATCTTTGGTAAAAAAGGTATAACTGAAGCTTACGAGAGTGGTCGTGGACGTATTAAAGTTCGTGCTAAGACTCACATCGAACAGCAAGCTAAGAAAGAGATCATTGTTATTGATGAACTTCCTTATCAGGTAAATAAATCTCGCCTTATTGAAAATATTGCAAATCTTGTAAAAGATAAGATGATAGATGGCGTTTCACTTATTCGTGATGAGTCTGACCGTGATGGAATGCGTGTAGTTATTGAACTAAAACGTGATGCTATGAGTGAGATAGTTCTTAACAATCTTTTCAAACAGACAAGTATGCAGACTACATTTGGTATCATCATGCTATCTATATTAAATCAAGAGCCTAGAATTTTTGGAATTATTGAGATTTTAAAACACTTTATCAATCACCGTAAAACGGTTATCATCCGTCGTACAATTTTTGATCTTGAAAAAGCGAAAGCTCGTGCTCACATCTTAGAAGGTCTTAAAAAAGCTATAGATATTATTGAACAAGTTATTAAAACTATTCGTGCTTCATCTAACGAAGAAGAGGCTAAAAACAACCTAGTTTCAGAGTATGACTTTAGTGAGATTCAAGCTGCAAGTATCGTTGCTATGAGACTTGGACGTTTAACTGGTTTAGAGATAGATAAAATTATTGCTGAACTAGAAGAGCTTATGAAGCTTATCAACTATCTTGAATCAATCCTAAAAAGTGAAGATGTTCTTAGGGGTATCATCGCTGAAGAGTTCGATGAAGTTGCTGCTATCTACACAGATAAACGCCGTACTGAAATCGAAGATGATTATGATGATATAGATATAGAAGATCTTATTCCTAATGAGCCTATGGTAGTAACTATTACTCACCGTGGTTATATTAAGCGTGTTCCTCTTGCATCTTATGAAAAACAGAAACGTGGTGGTAAAGGTAAAACTGCTGTTACTACTTATGATGATGACTTTATAGAAAACTTCTTTACATGTAACACTCACGATACCCTACTCTTTGTAACTGACCGTGGACAACTACACTGGTTAAAAGTTTATCGTATTCCTGAGGGTAGCCGTACTGCTAAAGGTAAGGCAGTTGTAAACCTTATCAACCTAGTAGCTGATGAGAAGATACAGTCTATCATTCCTACTACGGATTTTAGTGAGGACAAGGGTCTTGTATTCTTTACTCAAAAAGGTGTTGTTAAACGTACAAACTTAAGTGAATTTTCTAACATTAGAAGTAATGGTGTTCGTGCTATTGTTCTTGATGACGATGATGCTTTAGTTAATGCAAAAATTGCTAATCAAGATGTTAGATACCTCTTCATCGTAACAAAATTTGCACAATGTATCAAATTTGAGATAGAAAAAACACGTGAGCAGGGTCGTTCAACTCGTGGTGTTCGTGGTATTAAGTTCAAACATGAGGGTGATGAAGTAATTGATGCTAATATCATTGCAAATGATGAGCAAGAGATTCTTATGATTGCTGAAAAAGGTATCGGGAAACGTACTGATGCTGGAGAGTATAGACTTACTAACCGTGGTGGTTCTGGTGTTATAGCTATGAAAATGACGGCTAAAACTGGTAAAAATATCATTGGTTGTCTTATGGTAGATGAAGAGATGGATATGATGGCACTTACGAAAAGTGGAAAAATGATCCGTGTTGATATGCAAACAATCTCAAAATCAAGTAGAAATACATCTGGCGTTTACATCGTTAAAGGTGATGATGTTGCATCTATTTCTCGCTGTCCTAAAGAGGAAAAAGATGAAGATGAGAATGAAGAAACACAGGACACATTAATCTTGGAATAGTATTTGCTATTTTGATTTAATAAATAACAACAATAGGGTCATTGGACCCATTAAGGATATTCAATGAAATACTCATTAGTATTAATAGCTTTTTTAAGTACTCTATCTTTAGCAGCTGCACCACGACCGATGGTTATCACATCGGCTGAACCAGTTGAAACTACAGTAGAAACGGAAACTCTTTCTCCTGCAACACGTGATGTGACAGTTCCTGCTACTTCAACTGTTAATGTAAGTTGTCCAACTTGTCCGCAAGAGACAACAAGAGTTACAGAACAGACACAAAGAGTTACTACACCTACTGTTACACAAGAAGAAGTTTTATCACCAAATAACAATATTCTTATAAGTGTAACAGGACAAGGTGTTGCACCTATGAATACTTCTTCACCTGCACAAGCATATGCACTTGCTAAGCGTGCAGCAGTTGCAGATGCATATAGACTTATTGCAGAGAAAGTGAAAGGTGTTCGTGTTGATGGACAAGATTTAATCAAAAACATGATGGTTAAACGTTCTACTGTTAGAACTTCAGTTCAAGCTATGGTTAGAAATGCCAATATCGTTGAAACAACTTTTAAAGAGGGTCTATGCGAAGTAGAGATGGAAATAACAATTTCTCACTCTCAATTTCAGTAGGTTTTTTCTTTCTACTCTATTCACTTGCATTGGATGCAAGTGAATATCTTATCTCTTATCGTTATCTTGTCAAAGATGCCACTCTTTATAATGAAACACTTTCAATCTCAAAAACTATGCAAAAATGTCAAGGGGAACCTTATAATCCTCTCATTCTTGAAACTCGTGATGACAAAAATTTAAAAAAAATAATCTCTGCTCAAAAAGAACTATTTATAGATTATGTTCATAAATTAGGTCTTAGTGTTAAGCATAAAGAGTCCACGATTAACTATCAATATAGTTCAGTTACAATACTTACACTCAAAACAAAATGTTTCAAAGTCGATTTTAATGATAATTTTGTTAAAATTTCACCTTTAAAATAGCCAGTCAAAACAGGATAATAAGTGAAAATTGCAATAGTTGAAGATGATATAAATATGAGAAAATCTCTTGAAATTGCTATGAGCGATTTTGAAGAGTTTACAGTAGTCACCTTCAAAAATGCAGTTGATGCACTTAAAAAACTTGATGATAGTTTTGACTTAATCATTACTGATATAAATATGCCGAAGATGGATGGAATAGAGTTTGTAAAAGAGCTCAATGGTCGTTATGAGATTATCATTATGACAGGAAACGCCACTTTAGGGAGTGCTATTGAGTCTATTCAACTTGGAGTGAAAGATTTTTTACTCAAACCTTTTGATGTAGATGATCTCATCGGAGCTATCAAACGGGAGAGTAGAATACAAGAAGTACAAAAAAATGCACCAAAAACAAAAGTCAAAAAAAGTACAAGTGGATTTTTAGGAGAGTCAGAAGCTTTAACTAAGGTGTTAAATATCGCAGATAAAGCTTGTAAAACTGATGCAAGTATATTGCTTTTAGGTCAGAGTGGTGTTGGGAAAGAGGTGTTTGCTTCTTACATCCATAAAAACTCACCTCGAGCTAAAAAACCTTTTATCGCCATCAATATGGCAGCTATTCCTGAGAACCTCATAGAGAGTGAACTCTTTGGTTTTGAAAAAGGTGCGTTTACAGATGCAACAGAAGCAAAAGCGGGACAGTTTGAACTAGCACAGGGTGGAACTCTCTTTTTAGATGAAATCGGTGAGATGCCTTATGGCGTTCAAGCGAAACTACTCCGTGCTCTTCAAGAGAAAGAGGTACGGCGTTTAGGCTCATCAAAGAGTATTAAAATAGATATTCGTGTTGTTTCAGCTACAAACGCCAATCTTACAGATAAGATTAAAAATGGTGAGTTTAGAGAGGATTTATACTATCGTTTAAATACTATTCCTCTTCATATTCCCCCTCTATGTGAGAGAAAAGATGAGATACTTCAGATTGCAGAAGCGGTCTGTCAACAAAACTGTGAGAAGTATGGCTTTGATTTAAAAACATTTTCAGATGAAGCAAAAAATGAACTGCTTGATTATAAATGGCCTGGAAATATTAGGGAACTTATCTCTGTTGTTGAAAGAAGTGTGATTTTAAGTGAAACCCAAGAGATACAAAAAGATGAACTCTTTTTAGAAATGCGAAAGTAATCGTAAAAAATAATAATTTAATAGGAAAAAATATGAGTGAAAGAAAATATAATGTTGCAGTTGTTGGAGCGAATGGTGCGGTTGGTGAAGAGATACTTACTATATTAGCAGAGATTGATTTTCCACTAGAGAGACTTATCCCTCTAGCGAGTTCAAGAAGTGTTGGAAAAAGTGTTGATTTTAATGGAACATCTCTTCCAATCATAGAACTTACTCATGATGTATTTACAGAGTATGGCATTGAGATAGCTCTCTTTTCAGCTGGTGGATCAGTAAGTGCCGAGTTTGCACCCTCTGCGGTAAAAGCGGGAGCAGTTGTTATAGACAACACTTCACACTTTAGAATGGATGAGAACACTCCTCTCGTTGTACCAGAAGTAAACCCTGAAGATATTAAAAAATGGAGACAGACAGGAATCATCGCAAATCCTAACTGTTCTACTATTCAAATGGTACAAACACTTAAACCTCTTGATGATGCTTATGACTTAGTTCGTGTTGATGTAAGTACGTATCAAGCGACAAGTGGTGCTGGAAAATCAGCTATGGAAGAGTTAGTTAACCAGATGCAAGCATTTTTTGCCTTTACATTAAGTGATGCAGAGCACAAAGCTTTTAACCAGCAGATAGCGCTTAATGTTATTCCTCAGATAGATGTGTTTACTGATAATGGTTACACAAAAGAGGAGATGAAAATGGTAAACGAAACTGTTAAAATCATGAACAAAGATGTAGCACTAAGTGCAACTTGTGTTCGTGTTCCAACACTTCGTGGTCATGCAGAAGCACTTACTCTTACTTTTGATAGCGAAGTAGATGCAGATGAGGCAAGAGAGATTTTAGCAAAAGCTCCAAACCTAGTTATCTTAGATAAGCCAGATGAAGCACTCTACCCTATGCCTGCAACTTGTGTTGATAAAAATGAGACTTTTGTAGGTCGTATACGTAATGATGTTTACTCTAAAAATATGCTTCACCTTTTTGTAGTGGCTGATAACCTTAGAGTTGGAGCGGCAACAAATGCAGTAAGAATCGCTCAGAAATGGGTTGAGTTTCAAGGAGAATAAGAATGTTAGAAAGAGTATTTGAGGGGACACTATGGTCTTCAAGATTTATGATTATACTAGCTGTTATTTTTGGTATTGTAGGGGCTATAGTACTTTTTATAGTCGCTTCAGTTGATGTATATAACACAGCAATCTTTGTACTCAACACTT
>Ga0256826_1002747_pt1 | contig 10661 bp, 8 predicted proteins | sample CV79metaG_FD_185975 | JGI IMG/M metagenome (GOLD analysis project Ga0256826, IMG submission 185975) | Hydrothermal vent microbial communities from East Pacific Rise, Pacific Ocean - CV79 | ecosystem: Environmental > Aquatic > Marine > Hydrothermal vents | place: Pacific Ocean: East Pacific Rise... | reverse complement strand
GATATGCACCTTATCCGGTACAAACGCCATACGGAATACAAATGCAGCAAATGGAAGTGCAAATTGATGAAGAGTTACTTCAGAAAATTGCTGGTATGACGGGAGGTAGGTACTTTAGAGCTGATAATAATAAGAAGCTTAAAGAAATTTATAAAGAGATTGACACCCTTGAAAAGTCTAAAATTGATGTTCAGGAATTCAGAAAGAAGCATGAGGCATTCTTACCCTTTGCCCTATTTGCTCTTGCTCTGTTTATATTGGAGATTGTGCTTAGGTATTTGGTGTTCAGGAAAATCACATAATTATTGATTGCTATAAACATCAATTAAAAATATTAACAGATAACAAATTATACGATTACATAGTTTAACTATCAACTTGAAATGATTAGATTCGCACATTCAGAGTATTTCTTGCTATTATTGCTAATACCCACATTAGCCATCCTATTTTGGCTTTACAGAATATGGTTAAAAAAAGCTAAAAGCAGGTTTGGAGATGTTTCTGTGGTAGCGTTGCTTATGCCCGAATCATCCTCGTCTAAACCAATACTGAAGTTTTTACTAATTTCAGTTGCAATAGTGTTTTTTGTCGTTGGGATTGTTGATCCACAAATTGGTTCAAAACTGGAAAACGTAAAACGTGAAGGAATTGATCTTTTTTTGGTACTAGATGTGTCTACATCTATGCTAGCCGAGGATATTAAACCTAACAGGTTGGAAAGATCTAAATTAGCAATATCAACACTTATTGACAAATTGCAAGGTGATAGAGTAGGTATAATTATTTTTGCTGGCAATGCATACAAACAGCTACCTTTAACAAGTGACTATTCGGCAGCAAAACTATTTTTATCTGCAGTTAATACTAAAATTGTGCCTACCCAAGGTACAGCAATTGGTGAAGCTATTGAAATGGCGGCTATGAGCTTTGGCGATACAGACCACAATAAAGCAATAATAGTTATTACTGATGGTGAAAATCATGAGGATGATGCGATTAAAGCTGCAACAGAAGCTAATGATCTGGGAATAAATGTATTCACCATTGGTATGGGATTGCCCGAAGGAGCCCCAATACCATTGTATAATAGCTATGGAGTTCAAACAGGGTTTAAAAAAGACAAACAAAATACAACGGTTATTACAAAGCTTAATGAGGATATGCTAAGGCAGATTGCAGCTGCAGGTGGTGGGGCTTATGCCAGAGCCAATAACGCAAGTACCGGTTTGAAGAGAATTTTTGACGATATAAATGCAATTGACAAAAAGGAAATTGAAACCAGACAATTTACCGATTATGAAGATAGATTCCAGATATTTCTGGGAATTGCTGTTTTATTAATTATTATTGAGGTATTAGTTGCCGATAGAAAAACAAGATGGGTTAAAAAATTTGATTTTTTCGGAAAATAGGAGAGTGATTATGCGATTTATAATAATAACAATATTACTTACTTTGTTCGTTACTTCTGGGTTTGCACAGAAGGAAAAAAAACGTATAAGAAAAGGTAATAATAAGTTTACTGAAGGAGATTTTAAGGATGCTGAGAAAGAATATAGGAAAGCCTTAATGGAAAAACCTGGATATTCAAAAGGAACCTTTAATCTGGGTGACGCTATGTATCAACAAGAGAATTACGAAGAATCAGATAAGCTGTTTACCGAAGTTGTTGAACGAACTAATAATCCTGAACAAAAATCGGCTGCCTACTATAATCTTGGTAACTCTCTTATGAAAGAAAATAAATACAAAGAAAGTATTGATGCATATAAAAATTCGTTGAGATTAAATCCTGACGATGTAAATGCAAAATATAATCTTGAATATGCTCGTAAAAAATTAAAAGAGCAGCAACAACAACAGCAGCAACAAAATAAGAATCAGGACAACAAAGATAATCAGGATAAAAAGGATAAGGACAAGAAAGATAAGAACAAGGATAAGAAAGACAAAAAAGATCAGAATAAGAAGGATCGGGATAAAAAAGATCAGGACAAAAAGGATCAAGATAAGAAAGATCAAAATAAAGATCAACAAGATAAGAAGGATCAGAATAAGGGTGATAAAAAAGATGAGCAGCAAAAGCAGCAACCTCAGCAAATTTCAAAGCAGGATGCTCAGCGAATGTTAGACGCTCTTCAAAATGATGAGAAGAAAACACTACAGGAATTGCAGAAGCAGAAAGCAAAAGCTGTTAAAGGCAAAAAGAGTGATATTGATTGGTAGTAATAAAGGGTTATAATTGCAATAGACGAAATGGCAGAGCTACAAAGATAATTTTAATGCAAACTGACAAATAATAACATGGAATATTTTTTGTTATATAAATCCCAATGTGTTCTTTAATAATGAACATCTTAGAAATATGATTAAACGATTTATTATATTATCATTAATATTTGCTTCAGGGTTAGCCGTTATGGCTGGTAACCAAATTAGGTTTACAGGAGTTGCTAAGCAAATAGTTAAAGTAGGCGAGCGCTTTAGGGTTGTTTATGAGGTAAATTCGGAAACCAACAGTTTTAAGTCTCCGAATTTTGGTAGTTTACAAGTTTTATCCGGACCAAGTACTTCGAGTAACTCAAGCATTCAGTATGTAAATGGCAGTATGACTCAAAGTTATGCCATGACATATACCTTCATTGTTCAAGCTACAAAAACGGGTGATGTTGAAATTAGTCCGGCAACAATCACTGTTGATGGAAAACGGATTAAATCTAATTCTATTAAAATAAAAGTTGTTAAAAGTGCAGGCAATCAGCAAGGCAAAGCTAGCAGTAATAAAAATACATCTAATTCAGGAATATTGCAGGATGATGATGTTTACATAAAAGCTGTGGTAAGCAATGCCTCACCTTTTATTGGTGAACAGATAATTTTAACTTATAGTATTTACACTAAAGTGCCCGTTTCAAACTTAATGGTTAAGAAACTATCATCGTTTCAAGGTTTTTGGTCTAAAAACTTACTTTCTGAAAATCAGCAATATAAACAAAGAACGGAAATAATAAATGGCGAAGAGTATATAGTTGCAGAAATAAATAAGTTTGCTCTTTTTCCCCAGAAAACCGGGAAATTGGTAATTGAACCCACTGAAATTGAATGCACTGTTCAACTAAAAGTTCAAAATAAAAGAAGACGAGGTCACGATCCCTTTGAAGACTTTTTTAACGACCCATTTTTTAATAGGAATGTTAAGAATATTAGTACCGTAATTAAATCAAACCCTATTACCATTAATGTTACTGCATTACCACAAAAAGGTAAACCAAAGGATTTTAACGGAGCTGTTGGCGATTTTAGATTAAGTAGCCATATTGATAGAACAACACTAACTGCTAACGATGCACTTACTTTAACCTATACCTTAACAGGGAAGGGTAATCTTGAGTTAATAGAATTGCCTGAAGTTAATTTTCCATCAGATTTTGAAAGTTTCGACCCTAAGATTACTAGTAATATTAAAACAAAAAGCACTGGTATTTCGGGTAAAAAGAAATTTGAATATTTGGCTATCCCACGAAATGCAGGCGATTTTCAAATAAAACCAATAACTTTAAGCTATTTTAATCCTGTTACAAAAAGTTATAATAGCATTGTATCAAACAAGTACGATATACATGTTACTAAGGGCGATGTAAATTCAAATGGAATTTCTTATAGCTCATCTGCACAGGAAGATATAAGATTTATTGGTAAGGATATACATCATATAAAATCTCTTCCTTTTGATTTCAAAAAGCAAGGTAGATTTTTGTTCATGTCAGATACATTCTTTCTTTTTTTAATTCTGCCAATTGTAGTCATGATAGTTTTAATAATTGTTATTGCTCAATTAAGAAAAAGAAGGTCGAATGTTGGGTTGATGAAGAACAGAAAGGCTAATAAAATTGCCAGATCTAAGCTTAAGGTAGCTGAAAAGTTAAAGAATGCCGGTGATGATAAAGCATATTATGATGAGATTGCACAAGCTTTGTGGGGATATATTTCTGATAAATTCGGTTTGTCTCAATCAGAGCTTTCAATCGAATCAGTAGGGGACATACTTAGAGATAAAAGTGTTGATCAGGTGGTAACTGGAAATTTCATTAACACTTTAAATAATATTGAATTTGCACGATTTGCCCCCGGTAATGCCAGTGATAAAATGGAAGCAATATATAAGGAAGCTGTGATTGCCATTATTGAGGCAGAGAAGGCGTTGAAACAATAGGCTTGTTTTATTTGTATTTTAAATTATAAATGTGCCCTATGATTAAAAAGAATAAACATATAATTTTCCTGTTAGCTATTCAGCTAATCGCATTTAGCTTGTTTGCAAATAATACCGACTCTTTAGTTTTAAATGCAAATAAAGCATATAATGAGGGTTTATATGATTCATCGTTAGTTATTTATAGTAGTATACTTAATGATGGGGTTGAATCAGGAGAATTGTATTATAACATTGGTAATGCGCATTATAAGAATAATGACATTGCTTCAGCTATTCTGTATTTTGAGAAAGCAAAAAAACTATTACCAAACGATGAAGATATTATTTATAACCTGAATATTGCCAATAGCATGATTGTTGACAAGATTGAAAAAGTTCCCGAACTTTTTTATAAGCAATGGTGGAATTATATTTATAACATAATGGGAGCTGATGCGTGGACAGTCTTTGCACTTATCTCATTTTCTATGCTTATAGTAACTATTGGTTTGTTCGTAATATCTAAAAAGCGTGGGAATAGAAAACTATCATTCTATATTGGTGTTTTGTTTCTGATAATCACAATCGCATCTTCTTCCTTGGCGTACCAAAAGTATTATACAGGTATTGAGCATAAAGAAGCCATAGTTTTTACTTCTTCAATTACTGTTAAAAGTTCTCCAACCCAAAACTCGGTTGATCTTTTTGTGATACATGAAGGTACTAAAGTTAGGATAATTGATAGAATTGATAATTGGGTTGAAATAAAAATCCAAAATGGAAGTACAGGTTGGTTACCAAAAAAATCTGTTGAAGAGATTTAGTGGTTTGAATATGAGGTGTTGGGTATTTTGAAACTCTTTACTTTCAACTTGCCTGCGGTCAGGCAGGTTTACTAAATTGTTTATTTATATTCATAAAAATTGATTTAACCAGCACTTGTTCAATGACATATGTACATTGTTGGACGGTGTTACCGAGTTATCTTATCCCTTTTTATTTTATTCCTTTTTTGTATCATTTCAATAACGTCAGGGGTGTTTTCTTTATATTTTTTTCTGTTCCAAACAAATTTCAACTTTATTGCATCAAATTTACATGATTCGATACATTTTCCACAAAGAATACACTCAGAATTTGTAACTAAACCTTTGTTATTTTTAATATAATCAAGCATTGGCAGTCTTACTAAACAATCGTTTTCACAATGACCACACAATGTACATTTGCTTGTATCCACAACAGGAATGAGCCGAGAATAGTTAGCACCTGCCGAGCATAGTGTTCCCATTACACATATGTTTTTACATGCCCAACGGCGTTCGAGCAATAAACCAAACAAAATTGCAGATGCAATATCAATCATCCAAACATATTTATAATGTAAAGAAAAATCAAGTTTTAGAAATGATGGTAAAATAGCAAAATCATGTGTAATTCCGTGCTCTTTATTTATAAAATAAAATGATATTGAAGTTGCAAAAAATAGAATAAGAATTAAAAATCTAATCCAAATTTTTGGTTTCTGCCATTTCATTTTAATAATAGAATGTTGCGAAGATAAATCGCTGGCTGTACCCATAAAACAAAACCAACCACAACCTATTCTTCCAAAAATTGGTGATGTAATAATAAATACACCCCAAATTAAAATAACAGATGTTATAACTCCCCAATATATTGAATGCCAAATAAATCCTAATGCAAAATATTGAAAAAACATAGGAGTTAATAACAAAAATATAATTCTTGAAATAAAATTATATGAATATAGTTTTTTCATTTTTTATTTGTAAAGATTAGCCATTATCGGTAGTAAATTTAAAAAAGCCAATACCGAACAATTAAACAAATCGACAAAAAATGTGAAAAATATGGTAATAATAGACTTCTATATTATTTTTGATACTGATTGGTAACAAATTTTATAACGACAAAAATATCAAAGACATTTTTACAAAAATAATCTATGTGATATAAAGGAAGAAAATGTTATCAAACGGAAGGTAATTAACTATGATTTTTGATTTTTACTCCTTGTATCAATGATTTTGATAAATTCCTTGACACAGGTATTTTGTATTCAGTTTCATGTAAATGATATATATATCCTTTTGCATTTCCTGTAACATCAGAGATTTTATGAAGATTAATAATATAGGATTTATGACATCTGAGGAAGTGGTCTGATTTCCTAATAATTTGTTCAATTTCTTTTAGGCTGCTACGAATTAAATGTTTCAATAGATTTGATTTTTTTACATACACAAGTAAGCAATAGTTTCCTTCTGCTTTTATATATAATAATTCATTCTCTGTAATCTTTATTTCATCTTTTGTGTTTTTAGCAAAAGTATACACCACATCTTTGGTTCGCTTCTGCTCAATCTGTTGATTTGTTTTTAATTCATTAATAATTTCAATAGCATGTAAATTATTTCTTTTATATAAAATTTTCTCGCTATAAAATACAAGTAAGACTATCGGAAAAAAGCTAAGTGTAATTGATCTGATGATAATTTTAAAGAAAAAAGGAAAAAAATGTATATTATTTGGATTATCAAAAAAATAAGCAAATACAGTAATGTTTATTGCTATTGTTAATACTGTTACTAAAAATAAAACTAGTGTTTTCTGAATATTCCATTTTTCACTGTTATATATTTTCGGAAAAACTTCAGGAAGTACTAAGCTATATATAAGTGATATAAAAATTATAATAAATCCATATTTAAATACATTTAATATTTGTTTTAGAAACATACCCATATTTTCATACGGATTAAGAATAATTATACCTATCATTACTAATAATGAAAGTAATATTGGTATAGCTATTTTTTGCTTATAACTCTCATAAAATGGTAAGGGTCTGTGTAGCCATTTCTTTATGTTTGTTAGAGAAGGTTTTTGCATTATTCTTTTTAACTCTTTTATTTCAATTTAGTTATTTTTATACTGATTCAAGGTTCTATCACAACAAACGCTGTTAATATTATTATAAATCAAAGTTTTGTTTATATTAATTGAAAAGTATACCAGTATTTCATTTCAAAAATATACCATTTAGATTAAATAGAAAAGTTTAATCTATTTATTTACATTACCTACGCCATGAGGTATTGGTGATGTTACCGCCAGTTATTTATCAATAATTTCTTTTACTTTCCTTTTCAATTCATTGATATCTGGTAAATAAAGTTGGTATTTTGAGACGATTAGCTTGGAATTATCATTTAGCATTGCATATTCAATCATTATTTCATCTTTTTCTTCTGAGAGTATTATTCCAATTGGTTTATTATTGGTTTCTTCGTCGACCTCTTTTTCATAATACCCTAAATATAATTTTATTTGTCCAATGTGCTCGTGTTCAACTTCTTATATTTTTAAGTCAATAAGAACATAGCATTTCAATTTTATGTGGTAAAATACCAAGTCAACGAAATAATGTCGATTGTTCAAGGTTATTCTTTGCTGCCTGTCTATGAATGCAAACCCTTTTCCTAGTTCAAGTAAAAAGTTTTGTAAATTATTGATTATAGCCTTTTCTAGGTCACTTTCTGTGTATAATTCCTTTTCATATAAGCCAAGAAACTCAAAAATATTTGGGTCTTTGTTTAAGTCTTTCTCTGATTTTACTATTTGACCTTGCTTTGATAATTCAAGTACTTTATTCTTGTCTTTACTAATTGCTAATCTGTGAAATAGTCCTGTTTTCTTTTGTCTTTTTAGTTCTCTAACTGTCCAATTTTCATTAATTGCGTGTTGTGCATTCGGCTATTATTTTTCGTTATTTTTATTTCATTTTTTCATATTCCATATATTCACAACTATTTCATTTTAATTTCAGTTAGATTTGTAATTGGAAATATATTTACTTCTCTATTGTTTTCTAAAAGGAAAACATATCCATTATTTTTACCTATTAAATTACCATTTTTAGTTTCTCCATTATTTAAAACAATTTCAATAGATTTTGGATTTTTCAAAATTCTCTTTTCTATATATTCTCCATATTTACCTGAAAAAATAAATAAATACAAAATAAACGTAATTGTTAGTGATAGTACTGGTTGTGATCTTATTAGTCCAACACGATATTTCGATTTATAATATTTTGGAAACTTTTTTTTCGTAAATTTATCTACCTTATAAGCGAAGAATACTAATGATATTGAAATCAATGAAAAAATGAATATTGATAAATCTCTAAATGGGGTAAGTAAAAAATCAAATATATCAGAATACTGAAATATATTAATTCCAAATCTTGAATATTTATTATAAGAAAATAACATTCCTATTCCAACTAATATCAAATAGAAAACAGAAAGAAATGTTTGAAATTCCTTTACTATCAATTCATATTTATCATCTATTAATCCGTTCTTATTTATTTTCATCTTGTTTTCTTGAATTCTCATTGTCATTTTTTGCTGATGTACAACTACTATATATGTCTATAATCTGTTCTCATAACTCCATGTGTCTTAATTCTACCTTAACATCCGGAAACTTGGTTTTTATATAATTGGCAATTTTTGAAGCGCTATATGTTGACCTATGGCGTCCTCCTGTGCAACCAAAATTTATTTGAAGATTATTAAACTTTCTCTTTCTGTAGTTTTCAACACTTTGTTCAACTATTTTTGTTGCATTATTTAAAAAGTCCATTACTTCATCTTGCCTTTCAAGATAGTCTATAACAGGTTTTTGTAACCCCGTAAAATCTCGTAATTCGGCAATGCGACCTGGATTTGGTAAGCTCCTGCAATCAAACACATGTCCACCACCATTTCCGGTAATATCAGTTGGTATGCCCTTTTTCTTGTATGAGAAACTGTTTACCTGTACTATTAAGCCACTCTCATCTTCTTGTTGTGTTTTATAGTCTAACGATAAAATTTGGCTAAAAATATTATTTAACTCTGGCAAGTCTGTCCCTATACTATACTTTTTAAGTCTGTCCTTCAACGATTTGATTGCTAAAGGTATACTTTGTAAAAAGTGAGCTTTACGCTCAACAAGTCCCCTGAATCCATATGCACCCATAACCTGCATAAGTCTGAAATAAATGAAACTTGGGTATAGTTTTTCAAATGATAATATGCTTTTAGGGAGAATCTTACTAAGTGTTTTTATGTAATGGTTGTAAAGCACATCTCTTACATCATCTTTTAGATTAGCTTTTGCCTGATACAACAACGAAACCAAATCATATTGCAACGCCCCACGTCGTCCTCCTTGAAAATCAATATACCAAGGTTTGTTTTCATAAATCATTATATTTCTAGCCTGAAAATCACGATAGTTAAAAAAATTAAGCTCTGCTTTTAAGAGGTGGTTTGCAAATTTCTCAAAATCATCTTCGAGTTTATCCTCATTAAACTTAATGTTATGTGGCTTAACAAAATAGTACTTAAAATAATTTAAATCCCAAATTATCGATCGCTTATTAAACTCTTTAACCGGATAAGCCACTTCAAGATTAAGCCCCTTAATGCCATTCACCTGAAAATTAACCAAATCACCAATCACATTTTTGTAGTAATCAATAGCCTGGTTTTTATTGGTTTGTAGTAATCTAAAAAGAGTTATATCACCTAAATCTTGAAGTAAAAAGTACCGGTAACCTTTGTCGTGTGCATAAATAGTCGGAACATTAAAGTTAAGTGATTTAAAGTGTTTAGTGAAAGAACTGTGTGCTATATTCTCGCTAACATTATCATTATATGAAGCAATAAGAGAGTTAGATTTTTTATTAAAAATTATTCGATAGTATATGCGATTAGAACCGGAAGATGGCATTGGTAGTAGCTGATAATCATCATCATAATTATTATCTTTAAGAAGATTCTTTATATTTTTTATATGATCGTTTGACATAAAGGCGTGTTTTTATACAAATGTACATATTTGTGTTGATATTACCTTGTAACCATTACATGTAATGTCGTTGAATTTTATAAATTTGTACAAAATTATAAAACTAAAACCATGGAACTTGATAATAAAGCAATAGATGTACTCAAAACCGCAATTTTACTAGAGCGAAGAGGTAAAGCATTTTATACTCAGGCTGCACGTAATAGCGAAAGTAAATCGGCAACTAGAATTTTTGAAATGATGGCTGAGGAAGAGGATGAGCACATCGAGTTTTTAATAAAACAGTTTAAAAATTATTCTAAAAATAATGAATTTCAGAAAATTGAAGAGCATCCTGTAGAAGATACTACAGCAACTGAGATTTTAACAGAAAGAGTAAAGAATGAAATATCAGCAGCAGGGTTTGAGGCAGCAGCAATATCAGCGGCAATAGATTTTGAAAATCGTGCAATTGAGGTATACTCAAACAGAGCTAAGGAAGCTACTGACCCTAATGAGAAAGAAATGTATCAAATGCTTGCAGATTGGGAAAAAACACATCACAATCTTCTTCATAAGCTGAATGAGGAACTAA
>Ga0256826_1002746_pt1 | contig 10665 bp, 13 predicted proteins | sample CV79metaG_FD_185975 | JGI IMG/M metagenome (GOLD analysis project Ga0256826, IMG submission 185975) | Hydrothermal vent microbial communities from East Pacific Rise, Pacific Ocean - CV79 | ecosystem: Environmental > Aquatic > Marine > Hydrothermal vents | place: Pacific Ocean: East Pacific Rise... | reverse complement strand
GAAAGAAGTGAAAAAAGCAGAAGTAGCTAAAGAAGAAGAAAAAGTTGTAACAAAAAAAGAAAAAATTGTATTAGAAAATAAAGAAGTTGTAAAAAGACCAGATAATAATGGTATCAAAAAAGTAAGAAGTATGAAAAATACAGAAAAAGAACAAACTAAAAAAGTTAATAACTTAAACTTTGAACCAAAAATAAAAGCACCTACATATGAGCAGATGCTTGAAAATATACTTATAGAATTAAATAAATAAGAATAACTCTTATTTATTTATCAAATAAAGCAGAACCAACTCTTATCATATTTGATCCATGCTTAATTGCAAGTTCATAATCACCACTCATACCCATAGAACAAATCTTTGCACCATCACATTTATCAAATAACTCTTTTGTAAGAGCAAAACTCTTTTCAATAAGTTCAGTATCAGTACTATTAGCTCCGATACTCATAACACCTTTTAAAATGATGTTTGGATATAACTTTGTTATTGTATTATATATATCTATAGCATCACTAGGATTTACACCTGATTTAGTATCTTCAAATGAAGAATTTATTTGAAGTAAACAGTTCATAGTTTTATTTTTTGCTTCAAGTTTACTATTTAACTCTTTAGCTAAATCTAAACTATCTAAAGAATGCATTAGCACAGGTTTTAAATCTATTAAATTGTTTATTTTATTTTTTTGTAGTGTTCCTATAAAATGCCAAGATAAAGGTAGCTCATCAAGTTGATTTGATTTTTCTTTTAAATCTTGTACCTTATTTTCTCCAAATGCTCTTTGACCAGCTTCATATAAAGAAGCAACATCTAAACTAGTATTATATTTACTAACTGCAACTATTTGTACTATGTGATGTTCATTTACTTGAACTCTTGCAAACTCAACATTTGTGATTACTTTATCCAGATTTGTGATTGCTTTTTGTTTTGTGATTGTATTCATTATTATCCTTTAAAAAATCTATTTATATCGTTATATAGCCCTAAAAACATAAGACCTAGAAGTATTACCCATCCCATTATTGTAAGTTGAATTAATACTTTTTGATTTGGTTTTCTTTTTGTAATCATTTCATATATATTGAACATAATATGCCCACCATCAAGTGCTGGAATTGGAAGTAAGTTTAGTACCCCTAAGTTAACTGAAATAAGTGCAGCTATTAAAAATAATGAAACTACACCTGTATTAGAAGCTTCAGATATTACTTTTCCAATACTAATAACTCCACCAACTTCACTATGTGGTACAACACCAGCAATAAGCTTTTGAACACTTTGAAATATCATTTTTGATGATTGTATAGTTTGATTATATGCATTAATCATACCATCATATAAACCATAGCTAATAGTAACTGCAATAGGAGCAGGAGCTATTCCAATCATCCTTCTTTTTATATCTTCTTTAAACATGTTTTTTGTATCAGTAAGCTTTGTATTTAGTACAAAATATTTTTTTACACCATTTCTTAGAACGGTTATTTGCATAGGTTTATTACTTGATGAGATTTCTTTACTCATCTCTTGCCAAGTTTTTATTTCTAGCTCATTTATTTTGATGATTTTATCACCTTTTTTAAGTCCTGCTTGTAGTGCAGGAGAATTTGGCATAACTTTTCCAATAGTTGCACTTAATGTTTGATGTGGCATCAAAGCAACTGCAAAATATAAGACAAAAGCTAATAAAAAATTAGCTCCAGGCCCAGCTAGAAGTATCATAATTCTTTTAAATGGACTTAACCTATTATAGCTATCACTATCCATATTTTGATTTGTAGGATCAATATCTTCTTGACCTTTCATTCTTACATAGCCACCAAGAGGGATTAAAGATAAGCTCCAATTTGTATTGAAAAATCTTTTTGTAATTAGTTTTTTACCAAATCCAATTGAAAAATCATATACAGTGACACCATAGTATTTAGCAACACTATAGTGTCCTAATTCATGTATAAATACTAGTACAGATAGTACAAGTAAAAAGCTAATAGTTCCCAAAAAATACCCTTTTGTTATTTTATATTATAATTCGCGATTATATCATATTTAATATTTTATTTTATTAATAAGTTTATTTAGTATTAAACTAAATCATTCATTTGTGTTTCAGTAATAGTTCTTACTTTTAGTTTTACTGCCTTATCGTATTTACTACCAGCATCTTCTCCATATATCAAAAAATCTGTTTTTGCAGATACGCTAGAGCTAACTTTGGCACCTAAATCTTCAAGTTCTTTTTTAATTATACCTCTACTTTTACTCATTGTACCAGTTAATACTACAGTAGTATCTTTGAATATATTTTCAATGATAATCTTTTTTTCTTCAACTATTGGTTTTATTATTTCAAATATTTCAATAATAGTTGTTTTATTCACTCTTATAAATTCAAGTACACTAAGAGCCATTTGTTCACCTATACCATCAATTGCAATTAGTTGTTCATAAGTACAATCTAAAATATCTATTCCAAACTCATCACTTAGTTGTTTTGAAGCAACTTCTCCAATATGTTCGATTGCTAGAGCATTTATAAGTTTTGGCAAAGGTGTATTTATAGTATTTTGTATTGAATTTAGTAGATTATTTACTTTTTTATCTTTAAAACTATCTAGTACTATTAGCTGCTCAAATGATAAGTTATATAAATCCAAAAATCCTGAAATTATATTTTTGCTAACAAGTAGTTCTACTATTTTATTTCCCAATCCATCTATATTCATACAGTTTTTACTTGCAAAATATATAATACTATTTGTAAGTCTTGCTGGACATGATAGATTTTGACATTTTAAAAGTATACCTTCATCTAAAAGTTCAGTATCACACTTTGGACATGTTGTTGGCTTTTTGATATCTATTTGAGTATTATCTCTTCTTGTAGTTAATACTTTTGTTATTTTAGGGATGATATCGCCACTTTTTATAAGAATTACTTCATCATTTATTTTTAAATCTAGTCTACTAATTTCATCAAAATTATGTAAAGTTGCTCTTTTAACAGTTGATCCATCTATTAAAGTTGGTTCAACTATAGCAACAGGAGTTATTGCTCCTGTTCTACCTACTTGAAGTATTATATCTTTTACTTTTGTAGTTTTCTCAACAGCAGGGAATTTATATGCACAAGAGAATTTTGGATATTTAACTGTATATCCAAGTATCGAACAAAAATCTAAGTTATCTATTTTTATTACCATTCCATCAAGACCCATTGATATAGATTCTCTTTGTTTGATAATCTCATGATAAACTTCTTCTATTTCTTGCATAGTTGAACATAGTTTAAAAATAGGGGGCTTAGCAAAGCCTAATGTATAAATAAACTCCATAGTTTTACTAATAGTTTCAAAATCAAGTGAATTTTCTCCTATTCCCCATACATTAAAAAATAGTTTTCTTTGAGCAGTTATACTTGAATCAAGTTGTCTTAGACTTCCAGCAGCTGCATTTCTAGGATTTGCAAATAATGCTTCATTATTTGATGCTCTTTGAGAATTTATTTGCTCAAAGTCATCTTTTTTAATAACTACTTCACCACGTATTTCAATAAGCCCAGTATAATTAATTGTAAGTGGAATAGAGTGTATTGTCTTGGCATTTGATGTTACATCTTCTCCTATGCTTCCATCACCTCTACTAATAGCTTGTTTTAAAACTCCATTTTCATAAATAAGATTTAAACTAGCTCCATCAAATTTAGGTTCACATAAAAATTTACTTTGTTTAGTGTCTACTGTTTTATTTGTTCGTATTAGCCATTCTTCTAATTGCTTTGTATTAAAAATATCTTCTTGTGACCACATACGACTTAGGTGAGTTGCTTTTTTAAATCCATCTAGTACAACTCCTCCAACTCTTTGAGTAGGTGTATTTGCATTAGTATGTGTAGGATTTTGTAATTCATAGTTTAAAACTTGTTTATTTAATATATCATATTCTTCATCACTAGCAATAGGATCATCATATACATAATATGCTTTTGCCCATGAGATTAGTTTATTTACTTCTTCGTTGTATTGTTCTTGTGTTGTTATTTTTTGCATATGAAATTATAGCAAATTATATGTTGTTTTATATAAGTTTTAAAATGATTTTTTAAATTTGGAAGTTTATTTGAAGTGGCTCCGGATGCTGGATTCGAACCAGCGACCAAATGATTAACAGTCATCTACTCTACCACTGAGCTAATCCGGAATGTTTATCTTGAAAAGATGTTGGAATTATAGTCAAAAATATATTTTTTGTCAAGGAATTTTAAAAAAAGTTTTAAAATTCCATTCTAACTTGAGTTTGACCTGTTGTACCGAACTCAAAATCAATATTTTTAGCTATTTTTTGAAAATCAACACCGTTTACAGTAGTAAGAGAATCTAGTATTTGTTTTTTACCATTTACTAGTTCTTTACTTTTTATACCATGTGATATTGACAATGATGCTTCAATAAATGCAGACAATTTATCACACTGTTTAAGTGCTAAACCATCTATTGCATCATATTTATTTTCATTGTATTTAGATACACCATCATCTAATATTTTAATTTTACCATCTATTATTACTTTATCCAAAAATTCATCTTTTGTACCATCATAAAGTCCTAATAAATAAGAAAACTCATCTTTTATAGAGTAGGGTATATTTGGTAAAATATCATCGTTTAATTTTTCAATTTCAAACTCAGCAATAATATCAGCAAGTTCATCAACACAATATTTTACAGGACTTATAATATCTCTTGTTAGTGCTTCAGGTAAATCATGAAATAATGAAGTGAAAAAGTTATTTTGCAATCTTTTATCACAAGCATTTACATCAACAGAATAAAAGTAACCAAAAATAGCAACAGTTAACATATGTCCTAATACAGAAGTTTCTGGTATACGAGGAGTTTGTGCCCATCTTTTTTGGAATCTTAATCTTCCACTTAAGTCGATTACTTTTGCAAGTTTTTTATTTAATGCAATTTTACGAACTCCAATAAGCTCATAATAATCTTCAATCTCTTCATCTACACTTTTTTTAACTTCATCTATGTCATTTAAAAAAGCACTTGTTTGGTAAACAATACCAAACTCCCAACGTGTAGATAAATATGATGCTGCTTTTAATATAAATCTTTCTTTTTCATACATAGTTTCATCTATTAAATAAGTTTCAAATTTATTTAAAAAGTTACCATTATCAATATCTTTTAGACTATCTCCAAGTTTAGAAATAACCCATTGATTTATTTCAGCACCTTTTTTTTGTAAAGCTTTTCTAAATACATCAGGTCTTATATCTGTAACTACAACACGTCTAAGAAATTCAAATATTCCAGCTTCTATTAGGTGAGTATAGTTTATATCTTTTTCTAGTTTTGCAATAAAATAAGCGATAATAAACTTATGTGCTTGTTTATCAAGTTCTACTAAATCAACCATTCTAGGATAGTCATTCCATCTTTGAATTGAAGCAGCTGAAAATATACTATCTATTATCTTCGGGTTTATCATTTTTGCTTACTTCCTCATCTTTATCGCCTCTTGCTATTAGGTATTTACCAAACATCATTGCTGCTACTGTTCCTAAAACTACTACGTATGCTACCCAATCACTTGGAGGTGTTGATCTTGTCATAATATATCCTTAACTTTTATTTTAGATAATTAAATTAGATTCTACAAGAACCTAATTTATTTATTTTTTCAACTCGTCCAGCATGTCTTCCACCTTCAAATTCATGGCTTAACCATGAATTTACGATTGATTCAACCATACCATATCCACTAACTCTTTCACCCATACATAAAATATTTGCATCATTATGTTCTCTTGCCATTGCAGCACTAAAGTCATTGTGACAAAGAGCTGCTCTAATACCATCAAATTTATTTGCAGCCATTGACATACCAAGACCTGTTCCACATATTAAAATACCTTTAGTATTTTCATTTGCCAATACTGATTCACATACTTTAGCTGCAAAATCTGGATAATCAACTCTTGTAGTATCATAAGGACCTAAGTCTTCAACTTCATGACCATTTTTTTCAAATAATTCTTTTACAAATTTTTTAATTTCAATTCCTGCATGGTCTGCACCTATATAGTATTTTATTTTATTAGACATTAGTAAATTCCCTCTTGATGTTTTGTTGTTTTATTTTTATTATTTTCTAAAGCAGTAGGTGTTTTAAATACTCTATCCCATCTAATAACTTTATTTTCATCCCATGAAAAGTATACAAACCAAGGAGTTCCAACTACATATTTATAAGCAACAGTTCCCCAAAATCTACTATCATTACTATGATCTCTATTATCACCCATCATGAAAAACTCACCTTTAGGTACTTGTATAGGCATCATATTAAATAGTTTTTCATGTTGTGAAGTATATGGTGTAACCATAAAATCATTATGAATCCCAGGATGTGCTTTTTTGTAAGGATTTTTTATAAATAAAATCCCTTCCATATCTACAACTTCCATATCTTTATAATTGTCTTTTACGTATTGGTTTCCTTCATGTGGATGTATAAATAAGTTTTTATCTTGATAAAAAACAATATCTCCACTAACACCAACACATCTTTTTACATAATGAATTTTTTCATCATGTGGATATCTAAATACAACTATATCACCTCTTTTAGGCTTAGCACCTTCAATTAAGTGACCGTTGTTATTAAAATCAGGTATTATTTTTTGTTCTATCCAAGGTATTCTTGGAGTTGGAATTCCGTAAGCAAACTTTTTTACAAAAAGCATATCTCCTACTAAAAGTGAGTTTTTCATACTACCACTTGGTATTACAAATGCTTGTGCTACAAAAGACATGATTACAAGTACAATTATTATTGTACCAGTCCATGATCCTGACCAATCATAAAGTTTTTTAAAAAAGTTCATATTTATTATTTTCCTAGTTTTTTCTATTTTTTGCAGATTTAATTGTATTTTCAAGTAACATCGCAATTGTCATTGGTCCAACTCCACCTGGAACTGGTGTGATATAATCACATTTACTACTTACGTTTTGGAAATCTACATCTCCAGTAAGCTTACCAGATTCTAGTCTATTGATACCAATATCAATAATTATTGCACCATCTTTTACCATATCTTCTTTGATTAGGTTTACAACACCAACACCAACACAAATAATATCTGCGTTTAATGTATGAGCTTTTAAATCTTTTGTATAAATATGACAAATATCAACAGAAGCATTTGCATTTAACATAAGTGTTGCCATAGGTTTACCAACAATATCACTAGCCCCAACAACACAAACATTTTTCCCTTTAGGATCAATGTTATATTCTTCAAGTAGTTTCATAACTCCATATGGAGTTGCAGGAATAAAGCCATCAAGTCCAGCTACAACTCTTCCTACATTATATGGATGAAAACCATCAACATCTTTGCTAGGATTTATAGCTTCAAGTACTATTGTTGTATCAATTTGTTTTGGAAGTGGCAGTTGAACTAAAATACCATCTATATTTGGATTTTGATTCATAAGCTCTATTATTTCAAGCATTTTATCTTGAGATATTGATTCTGGCATTTCATGTGCAATACTGTAAATACCAGCTTCTTTACAAGCTTTACTTTTCATTTTTACATATGCAGCACTTGCAGGGTCTTCCCCAACTAAAATTACTGCTAAACCTGGAGTGATCTCTTTTTCTTGTAGTTTTTGAACTTCAACTTTTACATTTTCTCTGATTTTTACTGATAGTTTTTTTCCATCTAAAATAGTCATTTAAAAATACCTTTTTATTTTATTAATAAGTCGATTATATCTAAATTTTACTTTACAAACTCATACAGATCATCTTTTATTTTAAGAGCAGATATTTTTTTATTTAATATTTTATTACAATCAGTACATAAGCTTGCAAGATTCTCTAAATAGTATTGTCCACCTTCTTCTAATGGAGTTACAACGTGTAAAACACAATCTTTCATAGCAATATTTTTAGAGCATCTTACACAAGAGTTATTATCTCTATCGTAAGCTACTTTTTTTCTTTTTAGCCAATCAGGTGGTAGCTTATCTTTGTTTGGTTTTGAATAAAATGCATATTCACTCCATAAATTATCTGTTTTTATTGGTTTAAGAAGTTTTTTTGAAAAAGGTCTATTATTTATATATTGATTAATTAAGTTATCAACTTGAGAATATTTTGTAGTAAGAGCATCTTCATTTTTGTTTGTTTCATCTAGTATTGAAAAATCAAATCTAAACTTAGGATAAGTGGAAGTAAGATAAGTTAAAATTTCATTTTTGAAGTTATCATCATCTAGTGTATTGTATTGTTTTTTTAATATTTTATCTTTAAAGTAAAATACAAAAATAAATAGGCTTGTTAACATTAGTGTTGAATAAATTATAAAATCGTTTCCTAAAAAATACATGTTGAATTATACATAATTTAAATAAAAAAAGCCCTTGAAAATCAAGGGCTTTTTATTTTAGTATTTAAAAGTACTAGTTTACTGCAACAGTAACTTCTGTACCTTCCCAGATACCGTGTTTAGTACAGTAACCATGAGCTACAAGATTAAGTTTTTTTCCTGTAGGGATAATTGTAAATGTAGTTGTGTTATGAGCTTTTGTATTTCCTAATGTTCCTGGAACATAAGAAGCTTTAGCTAAAAGAACATCACCATTAAATAATGATACAGATTCAATATAATGATCAAAATCATCTGGATGAGTAAATTCATTACCCATTTTAACTGTTACTTCAAATGGCTCACCTTGTGTTGCAGAATCAGCACAGTGAATAAACGGACTATGTCTATCTATTAAATCTTTTTTAGCTTCTCTATCGATTTGGCTAATGTCTTGGTATTTATTAATTTTTGGCATTTTGTTTCCTTTTGTTTTGTTGCATGAAGTATACAATAAAAAAATTTAAACTTATAATATAAAACTAAATCTAATTTTTTCGTTTAAGAAATAAGATATAAATTATCCTATTTAGAAATAATACCCTAAAGTTATACCACTTAAAATGATAAAAAGCCATATCATAGGGATAACTCTATATTTAAAACTTACATCTTTTAGTTCCATAAAATAATCAATAACTAAAGCACCTTTTATAAATGTAGTTATAATAAGTATTATAAAAAATGTTTTATTTATAAGTTCAAATTTACCTAATGAATATGCAAATAAAGTTAAAATAATAAGGCTTAAATAAGCAATTGTTAATCTATTAATTCTCATCTTTTACCTTATTATATATATCAAAGGGAATAAAATAATCCAAAGTAAATCAACCATATGCCAATAAGCAGCACCTGTTTGCATCCCTTTTATATCATTTTTATTATATCCTTGAATTTTTGTTTTTTCTTTTATATTAAATAATATAATCATTCCTAGCAATACATGTAAAAAGTGAAACATAGTAAGCAAAAAATAAAACATAAAAAACTTATTTGTGCTTAAGTTTATACCTTCACTATACTTAGTAACAAATTCGCTCATTTTTATTATCAAAAATATTGCACCTAAAGATATTGCGCCATTTAACCATCTTGTTGCTATTTTGGAAGCTTTTTTTATATCATATGTTTTAATACTATTGATTGCTTTTACTACAAAATAAGAACTTGTAATTAAAATAAGTGTATTTATAAATCCAGCAGTTTGGTTTAATGCAAGTTGTGAGGAATTGAATAATTCAACATCTGCTCTTCTTGAATAAATATATCCTAAGAAAAACAATCCAAATGTAATAAGTTCAATATATATAATAATCCATATCCCAGCATCACCAGGTGGATAAATTTCTTTTTCTTTCATGTGGAATATTAACACAATTTGTTTAAAATTTTCTTTAGTATTTTTAAATACTACTATAATGTAGAATTAATGTAGAATTAATATCAACTTAGATACTATTCGCGCTTCTATATAGCATGTGATTGCATATATATAAAATTAAGGAGATTAAATGACAGAAAGAATTACCAAAAGTATGGCTAAAAATATTTATTATGGTGGTGGAATGTTTGCACTACTAATATTTTTAGCTCTTAGTTTTGATACAGTTCAACAAATACCTGAGCGTTCGAATGAGGTTCATATGACTGAATCGGTTGTTGCAGGTAAGGCACTATGGGAGAAAAACAACTGTGTAGGTTGTCATTCACTAATAGGAGAGGGAGCATATTATGCACCAGAATTAATGAATGTTTTCAACAGAAGAGGTGCTTCAGATGAAGCAACTTTTAAAGGTTATATGCAAGGTTGGATGGCTGCTCAGCCACTAAGCGAACCAAACAGAAGAAAAATGCCACAGTTTAATTTAACAGACAAAGAAGTTGATGAATTATCAGACTTTTTAATATGGACATCAAAAGTGAATACTAATGAATGGCCACCAACAATTGAAGGATAAGAAGATTATGAAATATAGTTCACAAAGCGTAGCAAAGCCCTATTTTATCTTTGCATTAATTCTTCTTGCAGGAGAAATTTTATTTGGTTTGCTTATGGCAATACAGTATATTTATGGTGATTTTTTATTCCCATTAATACCTTTTAATGTATTAAGAATGGTTCATACAAATCTATTAATTGTTTTAATATTATTTGGATTTATGGGTGCTACATATTATTTAATACCAGAAGAAACAGAAAGAG
>Ga0256826_1002745_pt1 | contig 10665 bp, 9 predicted proteins | sample CV79metaG_FD_185975 | JGI IMG/M metagenome (GOLD analysis project Ga0256826, IMG submission 185975) | Hydrothermal vent microbial communities from East Pacific Rise, Pacific Ocean - CV79 | ecosystem: Environmental > Aquatic > Marine > Hydrothermal vents | place: Pacific Ocean: East Pacific Rise... | reverse complement strand
TACTTTATTTCCTAAACCTCATCATTTTAAATCTTTCTCCTAAAAAGTTAGGCATTATGAGCATTTTTACTTTTTGTAATTCTTGTTCATATATTTTTTCATCTACATTTTCTTTTAGCATTTCAAGTAAATCTAGTATGCCCATATCTACAAGTGCTACCATTTGAGCTTTTAGTTCTACAAATTCTACTTCAGCAGATTCATAAGCATCTTTTACATGAGCAAAGGTTACATCGTAAGTAATATCTGATTTTGCAAAAAGTTCATCTCTTTTTATATTTTCATCAAAAAATGGAATCACTTCATGTTTAGCATAAACTCTAAGTGAAAAATCAGGTCTTGCTTGCATCTCTCCATAATCAAAAGTCATAAACTCAAATTTTTCACATGAACTAGCCATCTCTTGTGCAAACTCTTCATAACCAACAGCTATTTCACCTCTATCTTTGTGATACTTTTTAGCCTTTTCTTCAACCCATTTATTATCTACATCAAACTCTACTTCATGAGAGCTAATTCTTGCTGTTTTACCTTTAAAGTAAAGCTCACAAGGAAAGGCATCAAAAATTTCATTTGCTATAAAAAAAGCATTTTTACATTTTAACTCACTCAATGATTTATAATGTGTTAGATTAACAACATCTCCAAATGATTCTTCAAAATATTTTTTTTGAAATGTTTGCAAATCATCAAATCTCTCAATTATTACAAATTTCAAAGTATCTAAAAGCTTAGGTTTTAAAGTATATATAAACTCTATTACATCTGCTAAAAAATACCCATGATGTGCGCCAATTTCACAAACAACACCATCTTCATCTAAAAAACCATCATCTACTAAAGAGATAATATGTTTTGCAATACAACCACCAAAAAACTTACTTGTACTAACTGCTGTGTAAAAATCTCCACTCTTACCTATGTTTTTATAAGTAGCATAGTAACCATCTTCACCGTAAAGCCAATCTGCCATATATTTACTAAATTTCATTTTTATACATCTCATATAGTGTTAAAAGTTCTAACTGTTTATCTATTTCAAATATCTTAATATCTAAGTTTTGAATATCTAAAGAATTTTTCAATAAATCAACATCATGTTTTGTTTTATAACCTGCCTTATATAAATCTTTAGTTTGGGACAACAATTCTTCATATATTTCATAATTTTGAACACTTAATTGCTTTTTATTTTCTATATTTTTTATGTTTTGCATAACCTGTTCAAAAATGGCTAATAACTCTCTTCTTTTATCTTCAATAACTAATTTTGATTTTAAATAATCTAATTTTGAAACTTCTATATCTCTAAATGTATTTATATCCAAAGGCATACTTATTCTAAATCCATAGTTATAGTAATTTGTTTCAGGAGTTGTATAACTAGAGCCTAAAGTAGAACTAGATTGCCAGTTATATCCAGCCGTTAAACTTACACGAGGTAAGTACTTTGCTACTATCATATCTTTAGAATAAGCATTTTTGTTTAATTCACTTTTAGACATACTCAAAATAATATTATTAGCTAAAAATTCATCTTGTGTTAATATTTTTAACTTTGGTATAAAAAGTTCTTTATACGACTTATCACTTATTGCTTTAAATTTAGAGACCAATTTTTCTTTATTTGTTTGTATATCATAAAGAGTTTGAATCATTATATTTTTTTCAATGATGGCATTATTTAAAAAACCTGAATCTAGCTCACCATTAAGATAATTCTCTTTTTTTTGTTCTAAATTAATTTTAGAATTTTTGATTTGAAGTTTTTGCTTAATCTCTTTTAAACCAAGTTGCTTTATCTGCATTAGTAAAGATATAGCATCTTTTACAACTTTTCTTTTAGTCATATCTATAGAGTAGTTTGTATATTTTTTTGAAGCCTCTGCAAACTTAATACCGTAGTATATTCCACCACTTTGAAAGATAGGCTGATCAATCTTTATACTAGCATTTTCTCTTAATTGTTTCAAATCATAAGGATTACTTTTAGAGTACATATACTCTAATTTTATAGGTGCTATCCAAGAATCACGAAGTAAAGAACTTTGCACTTTATTTTTTTTATAATCTACCTTAAACTGCTCTTTTTTATTCTCAGATATATACTTATCTAGTGAATCTTCTTTAGCAAAAAGAGTACTATAAAGAGCTAATAGCGTTAGAAAGAGCTGTAAAGCCTTCATCAATTTCCTCTTTTGTAATTGTTAATGGTGGTAAAAATCGCAGTGTATTTCGTCCTGCTTTTAAAACCATTACACCATTTTCTTTTGCAGAGTTAAGAATAGCACCCAATACTTCCCCATCCTTAGCTCTTAAACCACACATAAGACCAATTCCAACTTTTTGAGTAAACAACTCTTCATGAGAGTTGAAAAACATATCTAATTTTGAATTAAAATAATCTGTAATATCTTTCAATTCTCCACTATCTTTATGCTCTTTTAAAATATCTAAAACTTCACATGTTGCAGCTGTTGATAGAAAATTACCACCAAAAGTAGAACCATGATCACCAGCGCAAAGTACATCTTTTAAGCTAGTCATCACAACACCAATTGGAACACCACCACCAATTCCTTTTGCTAAAGTTACTATATCTGGAGTAATTTCGTAAACATTTGAAGCTAAAAACTCACCAGTACGATATCCACCAGTTTGTACTTCATCAACAATAAGCAATACACCCTTAGCTTTTAACAACTTTTCTAAAGCTTTAACTTCGGCTTTATCTTGAGGTTGCACACCACCCTCACCCTGAACAAGCTCAATCATAACAGCACAAGTATGCTCATCAAGTAAGCTCTCTATATCAGCCATCGTATCTGCATATACAAAACCATCAGGAAAAGGTCCAAAGTAGTTGTGCATAGATTCTTGACCTGTTGCTTTTACAGTGGTAATTGTTCTACCATGAAAAGAGTGTTGAAGCGTTATAATCTTATATCGTTTAACTTCACCATCAATCTCCCCATATTTTCTAGCAATTTTAATAGCACCTTCATTTGCTTCAGCACCACTATTTCCAAAAAAACATTGCATATCATAACCTGAAGCTTCTACTATTTTTTGAGCAGCTTTTGCCTGTGGTGCGATATGGTAAAGATTTGAAGTATGAGTTATGTTTGAGAGTTGAGAGCAAATTGCACTATTTACTCTATCGTTTGCATGACCAACACTTACAACACCTATGCCTGATGTAAAGTCAATATACTTTTTACCATCAGCATCTACAAGTCTAGCATTTTTACCACTTACAAACTCTACATCACCACGTGCATAAGTTGGTAAAACATATTTTTTATCTAATTGTTTTATATTCATAATTTATATTCTCTTAATTTTTCTTAAATTATATCTAAAGAACATAAATTAAAACAATGGATTTTCAAATTTTTCCATCCATTGCTTTTGCTCTTTACTTAAAGATAATTTATCATTCATAGCTACATCAAACTCTTCTAAATTATCAAGCTTCATTATCTCTTTTGGAAGTGAACTTAAATTATTTGAGTATAAATTTAATTCTATTAAAGAATCTAAATTTGAAATCAATTTTGAAATCTTTTTTATTTTATTTCCTCTTGCTAGAAAACTTTTTATACAACTAATCTGATAAAATTCTTCTGGTAATATCTCTATTAAATTACCACAAACATCTAAATAACTAAGCTTTTTTAATTTTAAAATATCTTTTGGTATTGTCTTTAAGCTATTATTTGACATATTTAAATACTCTAATGAATCTATTTGAAATAAAAAATCGGGAATCTCTCTAAAATCGTTATAACTTATATTTAGCTCTTTTAAATTTTTTAATTCACTAAGTTCTAAAGGTAGGGTTGTCAAAATATTTGAAGATAAGTTTAAAATTTCTAATGATTCTAACTTAGCTATTGCTGGGCTAAGATATGTTAAATCATACGAACTTAAATCAAGAACACGCAGTTTTTGCAACTCTATTTTATCTCTGGGAATAGTCTTAGTATCTATTTTAAATTTATTTGCAAATACTAAAAGTTTTTTCATCCACTCATCTTCATTTTCAATTGGATTTATTTTATTATTTTTAAGCTCTTTAAAAAGAGATATTAACTGTTCCCTAACAAGCTTAAAATGTTGCTTTTCATCTAATGAAAAAACAAAACTAAACTCATGCTCACTCAGTAAAAATTTTATCTCTTGTAAAATAATATTTTTTCTACTATTTAATTGCTTAATATCTTTTTTTAAAGAGCTTTTATTATCATTTTCAGAACTATCTACACTAAAAATATCACCATCTTTTAAAAAAATCATCATTTCACGAATCAACTCTATATTTTTATCTTTATAAGCTTTATTTAACTCTTTAAAAAGATCTTGAGCATCATCTTTTAAATGTTTTTGAACAATATCTGGATGACATAATCTTGCAGCTTTTTTATATAGTCTTTTTAGTTCTAATTGTTCATCTTTAGTTAATTCATAGTGAATTTCATCATCTAAATCTAACATATCTTTAAATTTTTTATATTCATTACTAGAATCCACAAAATCTTGTTTCATCTTTTTTATATCAATATTTAAAATATCTTTTTTAATTTTTTTAAGTATGTCTAACAAAATAGATATTTCATGATTTAAACTCTGTTTCTCATCCTCATGAGCTAAATCTCTCTTTTTCTTTAAAGTTGCAAGTTCATCTTTGTTTTGTGTAAATTCATCATAAAGTTCTTTGTAGTAGGACTTAAATTTAATAAAATCATCTTTATAATTTTTTTGTCTTAAGTAAAGTATTTTGGCTAAAATATCTTTAAATTCTAAGTTATATCTATAGTTATACGAATCAATTTGCTTTAAAAGCTCATCTTTTTTAGCATTTAGTTCTACTATCTCATCTTTTATCTCTTTTATTTCTGATTTTAGTAAAAGTGTTTCATCATCAATAGCTACAAAAAATTTATCTACCATAAAAATACTTCTTTTATAGGTACTAACTCAGCTGGTAATTTTTGGATTTTATTATGTTTTATTCTAAATTTAAGCAATTTATCTAACTCTTTTATACCTAATGGTATTTTATTTAAATTATTTTGCAAACAATCTATTTCAACAAGGCTCTCAAGTTGAGATATTTCCTCAGGAAGTGACATCAATTTATTGTTAGATAAATCTAAAAATTCTAATTTTTTTAGATTTTTTATATCTTGAGGAAGTGTAATAAAAGTATTACTTCTAATTTGTAGCTCATGAAGATTTTCAAGTTCACAGATAGCTTCGGGAAACACTTTAAAACTATTTTTTGACAACTCTAATTTTTTAAGATTACTCAAATCACCAATACCCTCCGGAATTGTATAAAGTATGTTATTGTAAAGACTTAATTCTTCAAGTGATATTAGATTATACATCTCTTTTGGTATAGATGCTATAGATAAATTAGATAAGTCAAGAGATTTCACTTTAAGTAATGCACTAATATTTCTAGGAATAATATCCTCACCAATATTATAACTATCAGCCCAATGCCAAAGTTTTTCATACCATAAAGTACTTTTTATTTGTAAATCTTTACCAAGTATACTTTTAGTAATAGCAAATAGATTCTTCTTAGATAAAACCAATGATTTATTTTCTATTTTAACAATTTTATTAGTCACAGCAACATTTTCTAATTTTATTTATTAATAAATTATATCTTAATAATCTATTATTTACAAGATTATACATCTGTATAAATACCATATTTAGCCTCTATATTAAAATTATTTTCTAACTTATCTACAGCCCAAATTTGATCACCATAAGAAAAATGCCACCATTCGGTAGGTAACTGTACAAAATCTGCAAAATTCATTACTAAAACTAAAAGTTTTCTATTATCATTTTCTATTGCATCAGCATGAGATTCTTTAACAAACTCATCAATTTTTGTACCCATATCTAACTCCATATCAGCTTCATCAACAATAGTTAAATCAAGTGCTGCACCAGTTGAATGAGGTGGTGGATTCAATTTAACATCATCACAAATAGGACTCCAAAACTTTTGTGCTATCTCTTTAGAAAATCTTTTTGTATCATAATCAATCATAAACTTTTGAACTTCCAAGGGTCTATATGCATCAAATATTTTCAATCTATACCCAGCTTTTAAACTATTTAATTTTTTTTGTGCAATTTTTAAGCGTTTTAAAACATCTTCACGAATAAAAAATGGTGATTTGTTACCATAAGGTGCATTTAAAAGCATATATTGATGTGGATTAAATCTAGCAAAATCATCGGATAATTCAAGTAGTTTTTCTCCACACTCTTTAATGATTATCTTTTTTTTTAAATCTCTATAAGTTTTTTTATTTAACAACTTTATCCTTGAGATATCTTATTTTTTATAATTATATAGTTTATTTAATAAAATAAATAATTAAATTTTATAATTAGTATTATTTTTAAAATATATTTATGTATAATTAAACTTAGAGAACTTTAAGGTTATTTATTATGAAAAAAATTATTTATCTATTGACTATTGTATTGTTACTACAAGTGAATCTTTTTGGCTATGCAAAAAAAATTGTATTTGGTTCATTTAAGGGTGAAAAAAATGCTAAATATTTAGCTAAACAAGTTGAAAAATTTGTTGCAAAAGATAAAGATTTATCAAAAGTACTTAAATCAAATAATATTTCCGTATATGTAAATAAAGTTGGTAAATTAAATCAAGTATCTATAAGAGTATTTCCAAATAAAACACTTCTACTAAATAGTATTAAGATTATAAGAAAAAAATATAAAGATGCTTACATTCAAAGTACAACTCCTTTGACAAAAAAAGCTATTAAGGCAACCAAAAAACAAGAAATTAAGAAAAAAATAGAACCAATTGTAAAAACAAAACCAACTATAATTATAAAAAAGAAAAAAAAAGAAAAAGAAGTAATTTCAGCTATTGTTCTAAAAAATAAAAAACAAACAATAGTCAAAAAAACCACCGTAAAACCTGCAAAAAAACAAGAAGTTAAAAAAATAATAAAACTAGAAAAAAATAAAGAGCAAAATAAAACTAAAAAACTATCTACAAATGTAGAAGAAAATACTATTATGAAAAGTATAAATAATATACTAAAAAATATTGATATAAAAAAATATTCTCAAGTATTTTTAGATTATCTACCACCTATTAATTTTGCGACAATACTTCTTTTTATTGTCTTTATAGTTCTTATATATTATGGTTTAAAATTTAAACGCTTATATGATCAATACTAAGCTTTTTTTTTATTTCTACTCGTTCTTCTTGATAAATAGCACTTTTACCATCATAACTATGGAATGAACTTGTAAGTCTATTTACGCCCTCTGTTCCACTATAAATAAGTACGCAGTCATCTCGTAAGTCTTCATTTATTTTAACTTTTAAAGTAACTTCTCCAATAGCTGAGCTTATTGTAATTAACTCATCATCCGTAACTTCATGAGAGTTATTTAAATATACATATTTTTCTCTATAAAACTGAGAATTTAAACTTTTTGGACTTTTACAAGTTATTAAATACAATACATTTGATTTGATTTTTACATTATCAAGTTCTTGTAAAAATATAAACTCTTTATCATCAGTATCAAAACCATCTTTATATGGTTTATCTTCTATTTTTCTTGAACTAAAACTTTTAAAATGCTCTAAGTATTCTTTTTCACTTTTTAACTCTATATCAAACTCATGACACAAATAAGAGCTTAAATCATACTCACTAATCCCATAACTACTTTCTTTTACTTTTGACATAACACTCATTTTAGTATGAGAGTATGATACACGAACATCATTTTTATATAAAAAGTTTTTAGCGGGTATAACTAAATTTGCTATTTTAGAGCTTTCATTTTCCTCTGTTCCAAAATAAATTATATTTTTTACATTTTGTAATTCTTTTTGAACTCTCATACTATTTGGCATCTGTGACAATGGATTTGCACCTTGAATAAAAACACTATCATAATCAGAGAACTTAGTATCTACTTTAGATACTTTTTTAGCTTTTAAATTAAATGGCGATTCTATTCCCTCTCGAGAATTTCCAAGATACGCAACACCACAACCCTCTTTTGTAAATAAAGAAAGATTAACTGCAAAAGCATCAATAGCACGCATAACATCAGCACCATTCCTATACTTTTGAATTCCCAATCCACATACAATAGCTACTTTTTTATCTTTAATAAGTGTTAAAATTTCACCTATTTTTCCAAGATTAACATCAATTTTATCAAGAGTTTTCTTAATTCTTAATGTTTGAGAAAGTTCATAAAAGTCTTCATACTCGCTAGCAAATTCTTCTAAATATTCTTCATCACATGAACCTTCAATATATAAAAATCTACTAAGCAACATTGCAAATTGTAAATCCGTATGTGGTTTTAATTGAACATAGATATCAGCTATTTTAGCTATTTTAGTTTTTATTGGATCAATTACAATTATTATTTTATCTTTTAAAATAGGAAGTAAATGGCTTGAACTTGTGTGAGGATTTCTTCCCCATATAATTACTACTTCACTTTTATCAATTTCAGATAATTGCATATTTTTATTGCTTCCACGACCTTCAATTATTCCAGCTTCTCCTGCTCCATCACATAGATTTCCATCAGTTAAAACTCCACCATTTGAAGCAAAAAAGTGTCCTGTAACATCTTGCATAAGTCCAAAATTACCAGAACTTTTATAAAACAAAGTTTTATCTTTAGCTGTAGTTTTTAAAATCTCTTTTAATTTTTCTAAAGCCTCATCTAAACTTATTTCAGCACCATTGTAACTTGGTTTTGTAATCTGCTTAAAATTTTCATAGTGATTTAAATGTGGACATAAAAAACCTTGAGTATGGCCATCTTTAAAAGCAGTTATTTTATTGTTATCATAAACTATTTCACAAGCATCATAACAATCAAGAGGACAAGCAGTTTTATTATTCATCTTTTAATTCAACTTTTACAAGTTTAGAGAAAAGTTTTGGGGATTTTATTATTATTTGAGCCATGTATTTTGATATATTTTTAGAATCTGCAATATTTAGTATTCTTGAAATCTTATATGATGTTTTTTTACCATCTATATAAATTATTTTATTTTTAGAGTTTAACATATCAATTTCATCTAAATATATAGTTAATTTTGCTTTTGATATATCTGCAATTTTAGCAAGAAGCGTAGAAACACCAACAACTTTACCAGATTTTACATATATATCATAGAGTATAAAACCATCAGCTACTAGATTTTTATCACTAATACTTCTTTGTAATTGTGCTTTTCTTAATTTTATGTCAACTATTTGAATTTTTAAATTTTGAATCTCTTTTTGAGTATTAAGATAAAGATTTTCACTAGTTATAAGATTATAAAATTCTTTATCTTTTTCAACTTTTGACTTAAATTTCAAGGCAGATACATTTTCATAATTTTTTCTTTTTTTATTCAATAATTTTTCTAAATTAATCAATATCACTTTATTACTATTAAGTGTTTCTTGCATATATTTTAGCTTTTCTTCTATATAACTTAACTCTTTTTTATCTAAAATTGCATCTATTTTAATATATGCTTTTTTATTTAATTTACTACCTATTAGATTTTCATTTGTATAAGTAACTAAACCAGATACATTTGAAGATATCTCTCTCAATTCATAAGGTTCTACTTTTGCGTAATATACATTAGCAAATATAGTACTATATACAAGCAATAAACCAATTATTATTTTCATAAATAACACCTACTTTTAAATATTTATATCTATTTTACCATTTCATTATTAACATTCAAGCATATTTCATTTAATTTAGGGTAACATTTGGCAATATATAGTAAGGGGTACTAATGTCTGTTTTAGATAATGTAGATGCAGCCACAAATTTGGCTAAGAATAATGAGGTTCAATTATTAGTTTTTAGAGTTAGCGATAAAGATGATTCTGCTTACTATGCTATTAATGTATTTAAAACTAGAGAAGTAGTTGAGTCCAAAAATCATTATATGACTCAAATACCATCTGCACATCAATTACTTGAAGGGACGATTGTTCTTCGTGGTTTACAAATCCCAATATTAAATCTTCCTGCTTGGCTTGATGCTAGTTTAACCAAAGAAGAGACTCAAAAATCAAATATACTTATTTGTGATTTCAATGGAATTATCATAGGTCTTAGAATTATGTCAGCATTTAGAGTTATTAAAAAGAATTGGAATGAAATGCACGCACCAGATAGCTATAGAATAGGTGATGATAATGTAGTGATTAACGATACAAGACTAGAAGATGGTTCTCTTTGTTTAGTACTTGACTACGAAAAATTATTAGCAGATGTAGTTCCACAAGCTATGGTTGATGTAGAAGAATCTCCTACTAACTTACAGGATTTAGCTTTACCAGCAAAACTTACTAATGGAACAGTCCTTATTGCAGAAGATTCAAAAACTGCTCAAAGACATCTGATTCAAATCTTTAGAAACTCTAAAATAGATATGAAACTTTTTGATAATGGGAAAAAACTCGTAGATTATATTGCAGATATGGGTGATGAAGCTTGCAATATACCTGCAATAATAACAGATATTGAGATGCCTGAAATGTCAGGATTTACAGTTGTTAAAATTTTAAAATCAAATCCTGAAACTGA
>Ga0256826_1002744_pt1 | contig 10667 bp, 6 predicted proteins | sample CV79metaG_FD_185975 | JGI IMG/M metagenome (GOLD analysis project Ga0256826, IMG submission 185975) | Hydrothermal vent microbial communities from East Pacific Rise, Pacific Ocean - CV79 | ecosystem: Environmental > Aquatic > Marine > Hydrothermal vents | place: Pacific Ocean: East Pacific Rise... | reverse complement strand
TAAAACTTTAATAAAAGGTAAGAACTGTTGAACTGTTGGAATAATTTCCATTTCATCAGTTACTGTAATTGTAAGCTTTGTGTACTGAGGGTCTACATCAGGAAAAAGAAGTTGATATTTTGACAAAGGCTGTCTTTCAAAGTACCTTATAACTTTTTCATGAACTAAGAGTTCTACATGGATTATAGGTTTATCTTTAAAGTACGCGTTAATAGCTCCATCGAGTTTGTTTTGTATGTCAATACTCGGGGCTTCAAAAAGATCTTTTGTCAGTTCTAGAGCTTCTATGCTCTTCAGATGAAAGGTTTTTATCGTCTCACCGTTTGTATCATAAACTAAAAGGTACCAATACCCTTCAAGTAGAACTATTTTTAAAGGATGTACAACCCTCTCTTTTTTGTTGTAGCGACATTTCAAAACCAACTTCGATGAAATAGCATTTTTTATAATAGCTAATTTACCCTCATCATCCTTGCCTATTTTTTCCATTCTCGTCTTTTTAAAAATTGTAAGAGAAGCCCTCTTTTTAAAGCGATTAAAGAGCCGTTGCGTTGAACGTAAAAACTTTACACTTATTTTAGTGCTCTGATCTTCTAATATTTTCATAGTTACAAGTTCATCGGCACTGAGCAAGGTTTCTGCTAAAAAGTTTTGGTCTGAATACCAGTTATGAGTAGATGAGCTATATTTAATATCTTCAGGAAATAATGATTGTAATTTTTTAATATTCTCTTGCAATGTTTTTTTAGGAATACTATATTGTATTGATAAATCAGATATATTAAGTCCATCACCATTTGCTAGTTTTTTTAACAATATTGGTAAAAGGTCAATTGCTCTTTTGTTTATTCGCATAAGTTTATTTAGCTTTGATTTCTTTTAATAATCCTAAATCACGTGAAATATCCTTAGTCAATTTAGATAAAGGACTATGCCCCAAATCATCATACAGTTCAGGTCCAAATAAAGCTTGTTTTATTTTTTCAGTACTTATACTTAACATATCTGATATGTCAACTATTTTTTCATCTGGAAAGTCTTTGCGTCTTTGTATCATCTCAAAAACTATATCTTTATGTGATTCATAACGTTCATTTAATTTAAACAATTTTATATATTCTTCATATTCTTCACCATCTTTTTCTATTAATCTCAAATCAATTTCAGTAAAATCTTTGGGCTCAAATTCATTGAAAGTTTCAAATTTGACCTTTTCATCAAAATTAAAACTACTGTGATTTGGTGCAATACATTTTTTGGTGAAACAGCCATCTTCCTTTTTCTTAATCATAGTATTTTTAACAGTAGAGTTACAAGTCGAACAACAAGGGATGAAATTATAGAAAGATAGTGCTAAATATGGATAAAAAGACTTTTCATAATAATGATCTAATTGATATGTCGATTTATATTCATTTTCTTTCATTTCGATATCTGTTATATATGCTCGGTTACAATAATAACATGTTCTAAATATAAAGGCATCTTGAAAAAACGGTGTAATAGTATCACTCTGAAATTTTGCTTGATAATCAAATAGAACAGACAACCTTATATAAAATAATTTCTTACTAAATGGATTTAAATTTGAAATTCTCTTTTCTATACGTTCTATAAATGCGGGCATGGAGTCAGCTGACAAAATAATAATATCCTTCAGTAAATAGCCTTCAAAAACCTTTCCAAATGAATCAATTTTTATTAGCTCATTAAATAAATCTTCTATATTCATACTCTTACTTATTCTTAGCAACATTTTCTTCATTACAGTTGCCTTCTTTGAATAAGTATGCTTTTTTAGCTTAAGATAATAATCATTATTTTGCTCATCTGTATTTATATATTTTTCTGTTTTATACGAAACTCTAATCATAATGATTTTTCAAATAGGTTTTTACTTTATCTTTACCAAGTTTTCTTATCAAGGTTTCTATTTCATAATCATCATGAAAGTGTTTATGCAAAATAGTTTCTACTTTATGAATATGATTACCGACAACATTTTTTATATATTCATCTCCAATCAAATTATGTATTGTTCGAAAGCTTTTTATCATTTGTTCTAATTCTAAAGCAATTCCATCATTTATATATGTGGTATATCTATCTTCAATCATATTGCAAGTTTCAATCAAATCTTTAATTTTAAATCTTGCAAATGAACCCATTAATTTATTGTTCATAAAAAAACTATCACCTAATAATGTATTTATATTCGCTCCAAAAGTTTCTTTTTTGTCATTAAGGCCATTAACAACCTTACAGGTTCCATCATTATTACGAGCAAGAAAAATTATATTTTGTTTTGGTAAATCAGAAAGTAAAAATGGAGAATGAGTAGTGAATATGACTTGAATCATATCGGCATGCTGATTTGTTATCAAAGAGTTCAATAGCTTTACGAGCTCATCAATAAATTCTCGTTGCCATTGAGGATGTAATGACAAGTCTGGTTCATCCAAAAATAGAATAAATTCTTTCTGATTAATCGAAAACCCTATTTTCATCAATATATTTAACATAATAGTAAAAATGGTTTTCTCACCATGACTTAATCCACTATAGTTTTTACCTGTGTCATCGGTATACTCAATTCTAAAAAAATCAAAATATTTATCAAAAAGTAAGTTTTTAGCCTTCTTATTAAATTTAGATAGTTCAATTTCTTTATTAGTAGGTATTTCCTTTAATTCATTGAATCTATATTTGAATTTATACCCTATTATTTTTTCTACTGCTTCCGTAGATAGAAAAGATTCTATCTTTTCTATATTTTGTTCTACTTCTCCGTAAATAATAGTTGGAATATTTATTTCAGTAGTATCAGTTAGAGGCATAAAATTTAAAGCAATAATATTAAGCATAAACCTTTCATATACTTCGGCAAGAGAATCCGGTTTTATTTTTTCAGAAACTGGTACTGTATTGTATATTTTTTGTCTAATTTTATTTATATTATCTGGAACGTCCTCAAAAAAATCATTTGAGAGCAAAGCTATTTTTGTAGGAGAAAAGACTTTTGAATCAAGCAAGTCAATCAAGCCCTTCTCATTTGCATAATAAATAAAGTTTCCGACATATCTTTTATCAAAAGTAACTGTCTTATAATCACTCCAATTATTATCAAAAGTCATTGCAGGTGGTAAGAATCGGCCTCTTGTAAAACATGGATTAGACGTTTTGGAATACTCATCGCCATCCATCTGCTTACACTGATATGGCATTTCAGAAAAGTGTGTAAATAAACCAATATCTTCAAATGTACCGCTAGTAAATTGAATTAAAAAATTATCTATACTAATATCACTGATTCTATCAATGTTTGAAATTAATTTATACCCCGCATCATTTTTGAAAAGAAGTACTATAGATGCATTTAAGTATTGATTACTATGTGGAAAGAAAAAAAACTTCTCTAGAACTTCCATTATAGAGGTTTTGCCAACACCATTTTCACCTGCGATTCCTGTAATTTTTAAATTCGATCCAAAAAAATCTTCAAGACCATGAGCATCAGATGATACTAATTTTAAGATACCCCCAATAACCTTTTCATCTTTATCTTCAAACTCTGGTGTAAATTCAAATACTGTATCAGTATTAAAATTGAACTCTTTTCTGTTTAAATTTTTATAACCATTTACCCATAAATAAACTAATTCCATCTAATTACTTCTTCTTTCTTATTTTATTTTTACTTGTATAGTATCCATGCTACATTGTTCAGCTTGATAAAAGCTCTTGTCAAGACTTTGTATTATGGGTTCATATTCACTCGCATATAAACTATTTTATCTCTGAAAACTCAACATCTATTATTTCTCCCATCTCAACCCAGTTTTCAAACAGCTTCTGCTGTTCATGCATTTTAGCAATATCATCCTGGATCGTTTGAAGTTTATTTTGGAGGTTAACATAGCTAGGGAAAAATTTCTCATTAAAATCATCACCGTTTATTAGTCCAATCATTTCTTTTCGTTGTTCTTCAAAATTCTTAGTCATTTCAGTAATTGCTTTTTTAAATTCACTCTCTTTTTTAGCTTGCTCATAGCTATCCCAAAGCTCAAATCCAAGACCAATGATAGCTAATACTGCATTCGCTCCATTTGCAAGCTTCGTTGCTCCCCAAGGCTTGAATTTTAAGTATTTAGATATATCCAATCCCACCATTTTAGCACCTGCTTTTAGAGTGTCTCTAGCCGCAAGTACAGTGTCTTTATTTAAAACATTTGACTTAGGTATATATTTTAATCCTTGCTTACCATACGATCTGATTGTCTTATTGAAACTATTGATTTCTGCATTAAAATTTGTTTCTATTGTTCTTAGGTCAAGAGCTATAGCCCCTGTTTGTCGTTCAAACTCATTTTGAATATTTGAATTTAAAACAATTCCTTCAGAGCCAATCTCAGTTTCTATAAAACGGCCAATCGTTTCTAAGCTGGTTCCTTTTGATTGTAGTATCAAATCAGTAAAGTGCTCTGATACAAACTCTCTTAAATTTATTCTTGCTTCACTGATTTTCGGTCCAAGAGAAATTACATTTTTATTTATCACTTGGCTAATATCAGTTAACTTTTGCACTTCTTGTTCTATTTTTAAATTAAGTTCTTTTGATAGTGGAAGTTCTTTTTCTAGCACATCTCTAATGATGGTTTTTTTAGTTTCATTAACTAAAACTGTAACCCCTCCATACTCTTTTATCTTTTCTGATGTTGCTTCTTGCAAAAAAGCCATATGTGAAAGTTTTTTAAATGTATCAAGGTTCGATAACCAATGCTCTATTCCCATATCAAATGGATTTGCTGATACCGGAACAATTGATAATTCAGAAGACTCTTTCTCAGTCAAATCAATTAAATCATCTAATCTACGTGTTACATTTTCCTTTTTAATTCTAGCTTCATTTTCATAAGAGGTTTCATCCTCTACATCAGCTACTTCATCAAAACGGCTCAATACAAAAATGGTTCTAGAAAATAAATTAAGTTTTCTAAATAGCCATTGCAATTCTTCTTTATGACTTTCTTTGATCGGATTAACTGAATTCATAACATACAAAATTAAATGTGCTTCACTAACATACTTCTCTGTTATATCTTTATATTTTTCTATAGATTTGCTGTCAACATTGTACTTTTCTTTAAAACCAAATAAACCGGGAGTATCAATTAGCTCTACATCATTATCAACTTCATAAATCTTCACTTCATCTGAGGACTCTTGATGCGTAATCTTCATACTAGATTTATCTAGCTTTTCCATCCAAGCAGCTGCAATAGAAGTTTTGCCCTCAGAAAATCCTCCAATAAGGGCAACCTTTAACTTTTTAGTTTCTACTTCATTCATTGTATTATCTAATTTAGCTTTTAAATTAGCGTCGATATTTACTCCAATGTCTTCTCCTGTATTTAAAAAAACACGTAGTTTTTCAAGAATTGCTAAAGCACCTTTTTGTTGTTGTTTAAACTCATTTAATGTCTGATTCATTATTTTCCACCCTCTTTTTGAATTATTTTTGATAGTTTTATTAATTCATTACTTGAAGAAATGAGGCAATCATTGGCTTTTTTTATTTGCCCAACACCTTCTTGTAACTTATCCACAATGGCATCAGTCTCTCTTCCAAAGTCAACAAAAGACTCATCAATCTTTGAATTAACACTTTCTACTATTTGTTGAGTAATCTTATCTATATTTTCACTTGCAGAATCTCTTTGTTGTGCTTTTTTATAATCATCACTAAAAAACTTACGTATAGATTTTCCAAAACCAATAAGAACTGTCACAACACCTACCGCGAACATAGCCCAACCAAGAGGATTCCAACTATTTCCAAGCGTTATAGCAGTGTAGGCGAGTACACCTGCTCCTAAAACACTACCACCAATACCCAAACCATCAATACCATTGTCTAAATTCATCTCTATCTTGAAGTCAGAGTTCTCCGTATCAAAGTCAATAGTATTAAACTCCATTATTGCTAGATTGGCTCTTCTTTTGAAATTTTCTAAAACTTCAACTATTTCAACTTGAAATTTTTCAAGTTCTTTTTCTAAACTTAGTGGAAGTTCTATTATAAGTTTTTCACTTCTAGTTTTAATTTCAGATTCCAGCTTATTTTTAAATTCTTGATTATTCACATTACCATCAATGTAACTGAAAATTTTAGACCTTGTTTCAGTCGCAAACTTTTTTGTTACTTTCTTTACTTCTGCTTTCATTCTATTCTTTGTTGCTCTTAAAATGTTATCAAGATTATTAGACACATCTTGTACGTCTTGAGACAACTCTTTGTATAGAGGCTTGAAATTATTTTCAGAACTTAAGGTAAGAGCATTAATCAGTTTTTTTAATACATTATTTACTTTTGCTAAATTGGATTTTTTGATTTTTAACTGACTGTTCTCTATCAAATCATTTGTGATGAAACCTATAAAGCTGTTAAATGCGGCTTTTTCTAGTAAATCTTCTGTAGTAAACTTATTCAAAAACTTATTTTTCTCAGCAATAATTTTTGAGCCTGGTACTAAACATTTTGAAAGTGCCAAAAATGACACTTTTGCAGTTAAAAATTTATTATTGATATAATTTTCACCTATAATTTCTCTCATTTTTTGATTAAGAACGTCTAAACTTAGTTTTTCTTCATCACTTATCAACGGTTTATTTAATTGCATTGGATTTGTAATTCGTTTATTGAAAATTGTATAAACCTCTGTTTGATTTCCTAAATGTTCTTTAATTTTTTCCAATGTACCTTTCTTTTTATCAGTTCCCTTTTGTGGAGGCATTGCATTACTGGTGACATAAAAGACTGCATGCGCATTTTTTAAGGCAGATCCAATTTCATCAATTACGCCGGATTCATTTCCTTCAATTCCAGGTATATCTAAAAAGGAAAATTTCTGTTTATTATTTTTGAAAAAGTACTTATCTGTTTTTTGTGTAAAATCCGATCTTCCATCTCCAATTATTCTACCATCAGATAAATTATCAAGTTTTTGTATAGTGGATTTATGTAGTTGATCGATTTGCTTTTCTAAATCCTTTAGTTTTTCCTCATCTAATTCATTTTTGGTATGAAGAATTTTTAGTGTATTTTGAATTCTTTGTTCTTCTTTTTTCTGCTCTGTTTCCAATCGGCCTATCTCTTTTTCTAAAGAATTTAGATTCAAAAAGGAAAGTACTTTATGCCAAAAAAAGTCACTTCTTTTTTTAGCATCTACTTTACGCATATCAAAAGTTTGTGCTTCTAAATCTTCTTTTTTAGACTCAAAATCACTAGTAATATCTGTGTGCTTGATTTGATATTCATCAATTTTCACTCTTAATTCAAGAAGTTTTTTCTCTGATCTTTCTATCTCACTTTTATACTCTGCTTCTATTTCAGTAAATTCTGTCTGTGCCTTTATTTTTTCTTCTTCTTGAAAATAGATCCTTAAAGATTCTATTATCGTAGATTTTCCAGCATTTGTTTCACCATAAAAAGCAATTGTAAATGTATCCCATTCCTGATTTTCTTTAAGTTCTTCTATAGATTTATCAATCTCTATTGTTCTGACGTCTCTGATAATTTTAAGAACTTGTTGTTGTGCATTATCAAGCTTTTCATCACCAGTTTTTCCCTTTAACTTCTGCTCTATGTCTTCAATACTGTCTAAAATTAAGTCATATATTTTATTGGGTTCAGATAAGTCTATTACTTTTTCATTATTCATTAGGCTAAACTTTTTATCCGTTCTAATAATTCTTCAGCAGGTTCGTCGTTGGGTTCTTGAGGAACGAGTTCTCCTTTGAAAGCTTTGGCTAGGATGCTTTGGGTGAGTTTATCTACTCGTTTTTTTGCGGCTTTTATTTTTTCCTCTAGAGTGTCGGCTAGTGCAAAGAGAGATTCTACTTGGGATACTATCTCTTTTTGTTCAGCTCTCGTTGGTAAATTAAAAGGAAGTGTTTTAATTCTTTTAATAGCAAGTTTACCCTGTGCACCTGATTTTATTTCACTTTGGATTTCATTTTGAATATAATAACTTCTCATCCATAATGATAAAAATATATTTTCAATATCTTTTTTAAATTCACATAACTTAACAGCATTTTCAGTTAAATTTGCCTTATCAAACTCTTTTGGTATTAACCCAGCATCACCAATACAAGCACCAACAATCGTAATGTATACATCACCTGCATTCACAATATATCTAGAAATTTTTTCTTGAACTTCTTTAGTTAAATATTCTTGCTTTTTTGGATTTACTGTTCCATTTTTTAATTGACCAGCTTTTATATAAGGATATCCTGTATCTTCAAATACTAAAGATTCACCCTTTGGTAATCTTTTTCCACCTTTTACATGTACTACATCATCAATTGTCAGTTTTTCCCAATGTTCACTAACCCCATTCTCTTTCCTCCACTCCTCAGTCAGTTTTCCAGAGGTGGCGGCGGCGAGGATGGATTGGCGGAAGCGTTTGATAATGGTTGGGGCATTGTCGAGGCGGGTTTTGATACTCTCAACGGTGGTAAGCAGTTCATCTAGTTTTTTGGCTATGCGTTTTTGTTCGTTGAGGGGAGGTAATGGTAATTTTATTACTTCTAATTTCTTTGCATTTATATTTTGTACCGCAATACCAGCTGAAACATCTGTAATTTGTTGCCAGTATTCTGGTGCATTCAAAAAATGTTTTATAAATGCACCATCAATCAATTTATTTGGCTTAAAGCGTATTAAATAAGATGCAAAAACTGTGTCAACAGGAATATTTTCAAGTCTACAGCTATAACCGACAGAGCCTGCACGTGAAATAACTATATCACCGTTTTCTAATAAGTATTTATCTACACTTGAAGGGTTTACTAAACAATATGGAACCTTTTCCCAGTTTAAGACAGGTTTTGTGACATCTGTAGTTCTTAAGAATTTAACATCACCTTCATTACTAGCTTTTGTGGTATACCCATATTGAGGTTTTGAGCATAACGCTCCCAATGAAGTTTCAATCCATCCCTTAGGTAAACTCACTATTCTACCTCTAATCCAAGTTGTACCATCAACAGTTCAAGGTCATTCATGGCTCCTGCAAGTTCTTCCATAGCTTCAGTTGCTAAGACATCAGGAGTCGGTAAGTCTGCTGCATCTTCTAAACTATCATCTTTTATCCATGAGATGTCTAAGGAGTCATCATGCTCAGTGATGTACTCTCTTGAGAAACATCTAAAACGACCTTCTTCGCCTTCATCTTTTCGTTTCTTAGCCTCATAAGCTTTTTCAAACGCTTCAAAATGTTTCGCTGTAAGCGGTGTACGCTTTCCAAACTTAGGCATGTTCGCTCTGAGATCATAAATCCATACATCTTTAGTATTGTCTATGTCTGTCTTACCTCTCTCAAAAAAGAGCACATTGGTCTTTACACCTTGAGCATAAAAAATACCTGTAGGTAGTCTAAGAATAGTGTGTAGGTTACATTTATTCATAAGGTCTTGGCGTATCTGCTTACCAACACCTCCCTCAAAAAGAACATTGTCTGGAAGGACAACTGCTGCTCGTCCTCCTGCTTTTAAACCTCGGTAGATATGTTGTAGAAATGCCAATTGCTTGTTTGAAGTCGGATAAGTAAAGTCATCACGACTTGGCAGACCACCACCTTTTTTAGTTCCAAAAGGAGGATTGGAGAGAATGAGGTCAGCTTTAGGAAGTGCTTGTCCCTCTGCCGAGAGCGTGTTACCTAGACGTATAACACCATTGTTCTCACCCTCTAGGTCATGAAGCATACTGTTCATCAGGGCTAGTCTATGCGTGTCAGGTACAAGTTCCATCCCCACATAAGCTTTGTTCTTTTGAAACTTGATCTGCTCTTCATTGAGTTCAAAGTACTCATCAGTCTCTTTACGAATGTAATTGTCAGCAGACAACAAGAAACCTGCTGTGCCTGCTGCAGGATCTTGGATGACCTCTCCCGCTTTTGGTTTCATCAGCTTGACCATAGAGTTAATGAGTACACGTGGGGTAAAGTATTGTCCTGCACCCGACTTTGTTTCATTTGCATTTTTCTCTAGTAGACCCTCATACATATCACCAAGGTCTTCACGCTCAAGACCATACCACTCTAACTTGTTGATGTCGTCTATAAGCTGTGTCAGGTACTTTGGCTCACGTATGTTGGTGTAAGCACCCTGATAGATAGAAGCAACTAGCTTATCGTCTGCGGCTTCGAGCTCCACTAAAAGCTTTTTGTAAAAGTGATACTGCTCCACACCATCTTTTTGTGTAAGATTATCCCAACGATAGCCCTCTGGCAGACGGGTGTCAACACCGGTCTCTTTTGCCATCTTTAAAAAGATAAGAAGTGTTAGTTCTGTTACATACTGATGATAGGTAATCCCATCATCTTTTAATATATTACACAGTCCCCAGAGTTTGCTTACGATATCATTTGTATTCAAAAATTATTCCTTATAGTTTATGCTGTCTCATCCCACATATATGTGGCGAAGTCATCTAAGACTTCATCTAGCTTGTTTCCTAGTTGTGCATCTAAGGCCTTACGACCACCTCTCTCTTTAAAAGGTGCACTGTTTAGCGCTTCATCATCAACAATGGTATTTTGTCTCATCTGTTCTGCCAGTCTATCTAACCAACGTAGCTGATTGGGTGACCATTTTTGTGA
>Ga0256826_1002743_pt1 | contig 10673 bp, 6 predicted proteins | sample CV79metaG_FD_185975 | JGI IMG/M metagenome (GOLD analysis project Ga0256826, IMG submission 185975) | Hydrothermal vent microbial communities from East Pacific Rise, Pacific Ocean - CV79 | ecosystem: Environmental > Aquatic > Marine > Hydrothermal vents | place: Pacific Ocean: East Pacific Rise... | reverse complement strand
TATCACATACGTACCACGAATAGCTTTTTTAATCATAAACTCTTCAGGACCATATCCCCTTGTCATATCATTTGATATCTTACCTCCAATACGTGATGTGCTATTACCATAATAGGTCTTCTCCTCTTTTGGATCTATTACCCAGAGATCCATATCAGTATTATCAGTACTCCAATTAATGACTATTCTTATATCCACAGGCATACGTGCGATGAGCCTTCTATCTATTTTAGAAGTATTCAGTTTATATTTTTCAATTAAATGATTCAATTCATTGATAGAGACAATCTTAGTACCACTAAATCTACCATCCCACAGCTTTGTGATAATTGTATAATGCAAATCTAAAGCTTTTTGATATTTTTTTACTCTTTCATATGCCAATGCCAAATCTCTAGTTGATTGCAACTCAAAAGGTCTTAATTCTTGTACTTTTTTAAAGAAAAATATGGATTTTGTATACCATTTATGTTCAAGAAGTTTAAATGCAAATACTCTTATAAACTCACTTTTTTCAAAATCAAGTTCTAAGACATTAGATAAGATAAGCAAAGCTTCTTTTGTAAGTCCTTTTTTATGAAAATAATCTGCCATATCCACATAAAAAGAAGCTTCAAGCTTATGATTTTTTCTTAATACAAAATAGTGGCTCAGGAGTTCTCTCTTTTTTACACCCTTTAATGCCTTGATATAGCTGGCATCTGAACTCCACTCTTTTAACTTTATTGTCATATTTTCAGAAGAGGCTAAACTCTTTTTTTTCTGTTTTGCCACCACTGGAGATGGAGAGACTGCGTCTCCTTCCATTACCGGTTCAACAGGAGCAATGTCTCCTCCATTTTCATCTTGAAATTCATTTTTACTTATTTTTTTAAGAGGGAATTTTGTTCTGTACCACTTTTTTTGATTTTCTAGTAAAGCAATAGACTCTTCTATCGCCCTTTTCCTTTCACTTTTTTTCTCTTTTTTTTGTACTTTACGTAGTTCAAAATAGCGCTTTTGAAGTGACTTGGGAGGTACTATCTCATAACGTACATAATCTTCTACTCTATCAAGCACTATAAGAGACGTATTTTTAGTTACTATCTTATACCGTTTAGCCAGAGCAATAATCTTTGCTTTATTCTTTTTGTATCTCAATGAGAGACTCTCTATTTTACTGTTTGCCCATACCCTTGCGAGTAAACTACTAACCATTTTTTCTTCTATATCTATACGATGATTCCAAGCTCCAAAAGTATAAGATAGAGTTCCCTTTTTTCCCTTCATACGCCCCAAGACAACAACACTGTCACCCACATCTTTTACGTAAACATCACTTATGTTGGAAGAAGTACTATTAACATAGCAGTTATCATTCACATAAAGCTTTTTTACAGCATCTTCAACACTTAACTGTAATAAATCCAGATACTTTCCACCCGAAGCCTGTGCAATATATTTCAGATTATTAGTATCAGCACCTACAGATGAATTCAGTGTTATAACAGGGGCTTTTTTCTGAATATTCACACTATCACTAAAGGTGTTTACACCATTACTAAAGAAAAATACCTGTTTCACTTTTTTATCTACAGACAATTTAGAAAGATCTTTTGCCCCATTGTATTGAAGACTTTTTAGTTTAGCTCTTAACTTTTTCCACTCTCCATTTACTACTTTATAGCTACCATGATTATGCATATTTATATCTAACGTTTTAAGTTTTACTCTATATGTTGTATGCTTATTTTGTGTAAAAAGATGTTCTAAAAAAGAGAACTCTTTATCGATATCTCTACTTTCACTACTTAATGAAGTATCCCAAATAATTTCTATATCCTGGGTAACTTTGTCATTAGGTACATCTCTTTTCGGATGTTTCATTTTAGGCAAAACAGCCATAAACCAATTTTTACTACCTTTGCTATTCTTCTGAAAAAAGACTTTTTCATCATCACCTTTTTTAACAGCCAATATAATAGGGCTTCTAAGACGTACATTCTTCTTTTTATACGTAAAATATGAGCCTTGTTCAGAAACATTAAATCCACCCTCTTTATCAAATCCAAACAGTTTTGCTACATCAGGATTACTAGATGCTATCTCAATATGAAGTTTAAAGTTTTTTATTTTTTTAGTTGAGACAAAGGGGATAGCATACCAATAATTTTCACCTTTTGAGATGAGTATTTCTTCTACCGTTACTTTAAGTTTTTTATAGCCTTTACTTGGTAAAGGGTAAAGTCTTAATTTATAGTTATTCCCCAGAGTTTTTTCTATCATTCCAGGATCTATGTTTTGTCGTATCGTATTTTCAAATGCTTTTTTTGCTTTTGCTTTTTCTACGACTGAACTCACTCTGTATTCACCATTGACTTCCAATGCATACTCAACAATACTCTGCCCATCCAATAAAGGAAGTTTCAACTCTCCCTCAAGTACACGTTTATTGGGATTATAAAACACCATTTCATAGGTAGTTTGGGCAATATTTCCTACAATCTTTGTATCTACATTCAAGGTTTGAAGCTCTATGGGTTTCAATTTTCCCTGCAAGATTACTTCTGGCAAAGTACGAATCATTACATTCTTCTGTACCTCATCAAACTCTGTAGCTGCATTAACAAAAACCCCTAAAATAAAAACCATAAATAACAGTAAAACTTTTTTCATCATATCCCTTTCTTTAGATATATTTATTTGATACTAAACATACTTCTAATCACAATGCGGTAATGTATCCCATACATAGCCTCATCAATAGGCTTTCACTTCTGGCAAAATACAAAGTGTCCCATCATTTTTAGCCTCTACTTCTTTAGCGTTATCAGAAGGCATATAGATTGTTCCCTTCGGTATTTTTTTCATCTTTTCTTTCAAATAGGGATAAAGTTCCATATCTCCATCATAAGATTTCTTGGTAGCTACATATTTTTTAAAGACAACCTTATTTTTTTCCTCACCCTCTGATTTCCAAAGCGTACCATTTTTTCTAAGTCCATAAATATTACAACAACCCAATACTATCTTCTCCCAATCACCAAACTGGCTTATCTTCTTTAGTTTTGGCTTAGAACCTTTTTTAGTATAATCAAAAAATTCAGGAAAACGCCACAATGTTCCATCTTTTTTTAGTCCCACATCATAAGCACAGCAACCATTTCCCTCATATTTAATAGCAAAATCTAACCAATGATGTGTCGAACTCAGTTTTTTTACTTTTACACCTAAACCTTCACCCCAGCCCCAAAGCGTACCATCTTTTTTAATGGCAACCATCCGGTACCCTCCATTCATGAACTTTGCACCACTAAAGCCACTACCTATTTTTGTAGGTTTGAGATGATAAATATGTTTCTCCTCATAGAGTGGTTTCCCCGTTTCAACGTCAATAAGAGCTATCTGTCCTCCACTACACTCTCCTACTTTACCAAACTGCCAAAGTGTTCCATCCTTTTTTAATGCCGTATAACCTGCACAAGTATCCCAAGCTTTAACCCAATTTGTACTATATGTTACTTCTTGTCTAGCATTCCCCTCACATACCGTTCTTTTTTGTTTCGATGAAAGTTTCTTCACTTTTCGAGTACATAACACATACCCTTTGTACTTCTTGTCTGCCCAGCCATTCGTTGCTTTTTTGAAGTTTACAAACGCTCCGAGTTTTCCTTCTTTACTCTCTCGTGTCCACATCCACACATCATCATACTTCCCTCCAAGAGAAGGCATCTGTGTAGAAATTACTTTTTTTATTTTCAGGCTATTATGTGCTACAGGACTAAATAGTGCTTCTAACTCAGAGGTACTTGCAACTTTCCAGTCATCGTATCCATTGATTTTTAACGTTTCACAATACTTCTGTGCTTTACTCCATCGCCAAACACGTAAGCCTTCCCAGTCTGTATCAAAAATATGTTTATCTTTATCGGTAAATGCCTGATTTTGGTACATTGTTTGCCCTATGACAACAGTATCATTGGCATAGAGTAACTGCATTATTACACTCATAAATATAATAAGTAGGTATCTTCTTTTCATTCTATCCTCCAGTCAGATATATGTGTAGGAAGTCTGTCTTTGAACTTCATAAGCGTGTCATAATCTATTCGTTCTCTCTTTCCTTTACTATCATAGACATACCCTACCTCATCTACTTTATCTGCATGATAGGTTACTTTATACTTTATCTTTCCATTAGGGTAGTAGCCTTTAACTTCCCCTTCCTTCTGCCCATATCTATAAGGTATCATATAATTTAGCTTACCTTGTGCATCATACGATTTTTCAACCCCCTGTCTCTTACAATGACGATAAGGAGTCTCACTTTTTAAAATAGTTGTACCACAATACCATGACCGTTCTATGCCTTTACGACACCCATTCATTTCTACCTGAAAACTTTTCTTCCCTTTACAGTACATCACAATTTTTTTCTTTGTACCATTCACATAAGTTGTACGCTTTTGTAAACTTCCTGAAGTGTAACTAAACACCTGTTCAACACCATGTTTTTCACCATTCAGGTAAGGAAGGACATAGACCATTTCCCCTTTATTATTATACTTTCTGAGCTCCTGTTTCTTGCCATTTTTATAAAGAATTGCTTTATAGAGCCAAGCACCTTCAGGGCTGTACTTTCTTTCCCAGCCATTACGTACACCATTTTTGTATGATGTTTCAAAGAGAATATTTTTGCTTCTCTTATCATAGCGTAGAGCTATACCTTCTTTTTTTCCATTTTTCTTCGGAATGATGTCGTAACTGTAGCTACTTTCACTTCGGATAATCTCCCGATTACCCTCTCGCTCAGTTTTTCCATTTCCCCATACTGTTTCAAAGAAAGACGGACGTACTTCTGTTTTAATGGCTTGAAGCTGAAGTTTAGGTTCTGTAGTACAAGCTTGCATCAGTAACACTAAACTGATTACACATAAAAAATATCTATAGCTATACAACATTATTTTCCTTCTCTTTTAAGATCAATCACTTTTGACCAAATCTGATCCCCTCTTTTATCAAATTTGACTATGAGTGCACCATTTTCAGGATCACCCATACCACACTCTTCAGGAAGAACATTTTTAGGTTCATGGTGTATGGTTTCTGTACCTATTGCATAGATATTTCCATTTCTACTGAGAACTTGCTTTACAAACTGTATTTCATGACCACTCAAGTTACGGTAGTATGGGGCAATATCAGGAGTATTTTTATTGGAAAGTCTATGTATCTCATCAAAATGTTTCTTATTATCGCCATCATATGCCTTACTTGATACAAATTTACCACCTTTTGTATACTGAATGATAAAAGAGTCTCCTGAGGAATTATCGAGGAAATAAAGAGAGTCAGAATCAAGTGCCAAATTCTCTGCATACGCAGAATAGCCACTTCGAATAACTTTATGCCACATTTGCTTACCATTACGGTTGTATTTGTCTATCGTAACAACTTCCGCATTTTCAGACCGCACATCTATTGCACTACCCAATAAATATAGATTCTCTTTTTTATCTATCACGATATCCGTAAATCTTTCATACATGATATATTTGTTTTTCACCATTTTCTTTTTGGCTATTTTTTGACACCCTCTTTTAAGTCTCTTAACACTCAACACACCTTTGGTACTTACTAAAACCTCATCAAGAGAACACTTTTTTCCTTTGTACGCTTCTACATGTAGTTTGTACCCATTTGCCGTTTTTCTATACTCTATAGCACTACGATCCAGGTATAACCATGCAACTAACTGCGCTTCCACAGGCATGTCAATATCACCCAATAAACTTACCACATCTTCTATCATATCCATTTGCCATATCTTACCCTTGGTATCTATGAAAAATGCATTTCCTTTATTTTTAAGATTGGCTTTAAGACTGTATATGGGTTTGACACTTTTAAACTGTTTTTTCACCTTATTATCAAATGAATTTGTAGACCTTCCCTTTATATGAATATATTTATTCTTCCCCTCTTTTTTCCATATTATTTTCATATAAGCTACATGCTTTTTAAGCTTATAATCAGAACTATAATAGAACTCCATTGGCTCATATTTAGTCCAGTTTATCTCTTTTGCATGTAGTCCTGTTATTGCTGTTATAAGTAATATTATTTGAAATATTTTCATTCTTTATTTCCTATAGTTAAACGCACGATACTTAGGTGCTTTGGGTTCCTCTGAAGAGTTAGGCTGCAAGGCACACCAAGCTTTAAGTTTATCAAAATCAATCTCATTATAATCAACAACTTGAAGCACTTCTCCTTCCACTACCGCACGGTTACCACCCACAAGTTGACTGCCATAAAGTAAAATATACTTATCAGCTATTTCAGGTGATATAACTCGGTCAAGCTCAAACTCCTCACTAGTATTTTGGGTCACCCTATCTTTAACAGTTACATAATAAGTCTTAGATGTTTTGTTGTATGTAACCTTCCCATAATAGAGTGTTTCAAAACCACATTGTTTAGGCAATCTTTGATTTATTGACTGTGCTGATTTGGGTAAGACCTGCTGCCCTCTATCTATAGTAACTTTAGCAGTCTCTACGCTATTGCTATTTGTACATCCCATCAAAAAAATCAAACCTATAAACACATATCTATAATTTCTCATCAAAATATCTCCCCCTGAAATCTAGCTTTTTTATCCACTATATCGTCCATCTATCTCTCAACAGAGCAATAACATACCATTTATGTTTGTACTCTTGAAGTATCACAACCAACCCTAGCCAGTTATATTCTTTGGTATCGGAGTATTCATCTATCCAAAACACTTCATATCCCCTACATTCACCTGTAGGTGCACATTTAAATCCTTTAAGATCTTTAAGTTTTTCTATTTTAGTGATCTTTTTTAGAGGACGTGTCAGCATTTTTATGTAATCATACAAACTCAAGAATACATCATCCCCTTTGGCATACGTTTGTCCCCAATGTATTTTTTCTTCACTATTTTTTTCTATATCTTTAATATCTCTATATCCAAAGCGCATATCTTCTCTGCCCCCAAAGCGTTCGTTCCAAGTCATCACTACACCTTTTTTAGGGTGAATATAAGGAAGTATTTTATCAAGGTCATAGATATTCCCCAACTTATCTGTAAAGTCTAACACTTCCTTACGTAAGGGGTCTGAATCTTGCTTTAATAGCTCATCATAACGCTTATTTTGAAGATAGCCTTCAATCCGTACTCCCATAGTACAATAGCCATCTCCATGCATATCCATAGCACCAAAATGGTTACTCCCTCTCAAGCGAGAACGATCAATCTTTTTAGTTTGTATCGATGTGATTTCATAATTCTTGTTCGTATCATAATCAGCTACAAGATCACAGTTACCCTCATGACATTCAAGTATATAGTCGCAGTTTCCTTTTCCATCAATCAATACATAAGCACCAGTATTTTTAAAATGTAAGTATTTTGCATTCACCCATCCATCAGGTGCCTCTGAATCATACATTTCATAATCACGTAGAGCAATATGATGTATTTTACACCAGATAGAAGATCCTTTCTCTTTACACACATCAACACCTATAAAAGCATCTACAGGTAATGCACCAAGTTTTTTGGAGTGATAATCTGCCTTTTGTCTTACAACAAGTGTATCATTATATGCAACACCTTGTACCGTGGCAACAAGACTGTCTGGATAAAAGGTTTGTCCCCACAGCCCTTGCATAGTTATAATTATCCATAATACCTTGTATTTATGCATAAACATTTAATGAATCACCGTCACTCTACCATCTAGCTCTTTGGGTGTGAGCTCTTTTTTCTCACCCACTTCTTCTGCCATAATGGAGTAAAAGGTTGCATAAGTATTTTGAGGGTCTGTTCCATACTTTTTAAACCAATAGTATCCATCTCCACCCTTGATGGCTATAAATGAATTGGTCACTACACTGTACTCTTTTTCAGGGTTTATTTCTACCCACTTGCCATGTTGAAATACTTTGGCTTCAGTAACACGGTTACCTTGTACAACTATCTTATCATCTTCTATTTTTTGTATGGTGTTAGGGAGTTTTATCGTATATTTTAGACCAGAAACCTGCATAAACCCACCCTCTTTATACTCTGCAGCACTATGTTCCAGTATCTCTAAAATATACTTACCTTTGATAGTCAGTAAATACGCATAGTTACCAAATTCATCTATCTCTTTAAGCATAGTATTGGTAATGTTTCCTTTTTCATATACCTTTTGACCTCTAAATGCGCCTGCATTATTCAGTACTATGTCTACCTTGTATTTTTTACGCATCATATCATTTACCATATCAGCTACGGCAGACTCTCCTCTTCGAGTAACCTTTGAGTCCATAATCCACTCTTTTTTAGTTACCCCCAGTACCAATGATTTTGGTAACTTTTCTCTATAAACGGAAAGTTTTTTCTCTACTTCTTCATCTGCACCATATTGAGAAGTAACAGGTATTTTTACCATACTAATATTTTTATGATCCACTTTACCCTCATCATTCACGGGTATATCTACTCTTACCACTTGAGAACCTTGTTCTCCACCATTGACTATAGCTGTTTTACCGATATGTCCTATCTTCTTTACATATGAATGAGAGTGCCCACCAAAGATAACATCTATCCCTTTAACCTGTTTTGCAAGAGCTACATCTTCTTTATACCCTATATGTGAAACCAAAACAATAACGTTTACATTTTTACTTTTGAGTATATTTATCATTTTTTGAGCCATCGCAACATTAGTCCCTTTAAAACGTATGCCTTTGGCGGAACTTGCATTAAGTAACCCCTCTGTCATTAAAGAAAAGAATCCCACTTTCACACCATCTATCTCTTTAATAAGATACGATTCACACTTTCCACTAAGTGCAGAATCAGATACATCTAAATCACTACAGAGTGTTGTAAAAGATGTCTCTTTCAATGCCTCAACCAACACATCAGTACCCTTGTCAAACTCATGGTTACCAAGTGCCAGTATCTCATACCCTGCTTCAGACATCAAGCCAAGTATGGCTTTTCCTTTATAGACATGAAAATAACGGTTCATCAAGTCATCACCAGCAGAGACCACGATGGTGTTAGGGTTCTCTTTTTTGAGCTGTTTATAAAGTGTAGCCAAATGTGAGATACCTCCCATTTCCACTTTATCTCTTTTACCATCCCCATCCAAGTCTATCTTTTGTACTGATGGCTCTAGCATACCTTGTAGATCTGCTGTACCCACAATGCTTATGGTTTTAGCATGACTCATGGTTAATAATATTAATACTATGTATAATCTTTTCATTCAATATCCTACTTTTATAGTTTAGTATATCTATATTTAGTGGCAAAAGTATGTCAGTAAATATTAAATTAAAGCGTGATAATAAATTTTGTCCCTTGAGACAATCTTTGTGCCTCAATTTTACCTTTCATATGCTTTTCAACAATAATCTTTGTCATATAAAGGCCTAACCCCATAGAATCTTCTTTGGTTGTAAAATACGGGTCAAATACTTTTTTAATAGAAACAATATCTATACCTGACCCATTATCTTCAACAGAGATAATAATATTTTTACCTTTTTGTAAGAGTTTTATATTTATCTCACCTCTTTTCCCCAAAGAATCTACTGCATTTTTTATAAGATTAATCATCACTTGTAAAAACTCATTAGCATAAAGTTCAAACTCTATATCTTGAAGTTCTTGAATAATTTCTATATCTTTTTTACGTATAGAACCATCTAAAAAATGTATAGACTTTTCTATGAGTTCTCTTAAATTTACTTTTTCACTATCTTCTTTAGGCTGATAAAAAGTTCTAAAATCATCAATCGTCTCTGACATAAACTCAACACTCTCTTCTATCTCCTGACATCTAGCATCTATCTCTAAATGATTTAACTTCTTCTCAGGCAACCCAAATCTTAAAACTGCCAAAATAGAAGCTATTTTATTTATAGGTTGTCGCCATTGATGTGCTATCATAGAAAATAATTCACCTATAAGAGCTTGTCTTGATTGAAAAACCAATTTTTCATTGGCTGAAGTGAGTTTTTTTTCATACCTTTTCAACATACGGTTAATAATAGTCGATAGATAAAGAGAAAGAAGTAAAGAGACTATCCACGAAAACAATAAAAGATATAAATTTGTTTTTATACTCTCTTTCGCTTTAGCTTCACTACTTGCTTTTTTTGCTTCTATATTAAACTCTATCTCTTTAATATCTTGAGTAGCTGTTACATACCAGTCATATTCCTCAACATATTGAGTATATGCTATATGTTTTTTATCCTGTGTAAACCCTCTTTTCTGATGGTTTTTCATATCAGTAGATATGTTAAAGGGATGAAAAATAAGTTTATTTTTTGTATTAGATATAAAAAAATATCCATTTTTAAATTTTGCATTGGCTTTGATATATTCTAAAATATCTTTTTGAACAAATCTTGTCATATACTTAAGATACTCACCTGCTCCTATGTACCAATCATAACAATCAAGCATTTTTACAAATGAAATCTTATAATGCATCTCTTTTCTATCTTCAGAGACTATATACCAATAATAATCTACAAATCCTTCCCCTTTTGCTTCAAGAATTTTATTAAACTCCTTTAAAATATATTTTCCTTTTACATCTTGAATATTCATGATATTAGTACCTATAACTTTATCATCAACATGTACTAAG
>Ga0256826_1002742_pt1 | contig 10674 bp, 18 predicted proteins | sample CV79metaG_FD_185975 | JGI IMG/M metagenome (GOLD analysis project Ga0256826, IMG submission 185975) | Hydrothermal vent microbial communities from East Pacific Rise, Pacific Ocean - CV79 | ecosystem: Environmental > Aquatic > Marine > Hydrothermal vents | place: Pacific Ocean: East Pacific Rise... | reverse complement strand
AATATACTAGAAGCATACAGAAAAGTAAAGGCGGTATAAACCGCTTTTGCTTATGCTACCAAATTAAAAAAAAGGCTTAACATGAAAAAAGATTTTATAAGAATAACCTATGTTGTAGAGACAACGGTTAAAGGTGAAGATCGCAAAAGGCAAAGAGAGTTTAGAACTTTAAACAACGCTATAGAGTTTAAAATTAACTCTGATTTTGACGGGCTAGCCGGCCACTCTTCAAAGCTGTATAAACTAACCGCTAAAGTGACAACCGAAGAAATAGCGCTAAACACAAAAGAAAAAGGCTTAACATGAACACAATAGAGATTAAAGCACTAATAAAAAAAGCCGGCTACGAGTGGGCAAAAGACGGCTTAGAAACCTTTTATACTACTAATATACACGGTGAAACACTACAAGAGGCACTTAACCGCGATGTATCAAACAGTAATTATAATTACTGTTTTAATTTTAATGGTAGTGGCATCTATGGGATGTTATCAAAATACACCGTAACAAAGACGCACAAAAGATCAAGCAACACTAAAGCTATATTTGCAATAGAAGTAAAATTCATTGGAGAGCATGGAGAACCCACAAAAACGCCAACCGTGGACATATTATTATAAGATCATAATATATAACTATTGTATAGCAATTTAAGCAAGGTTTAACATAGCTTGTTATACAATTTCTACATATTAAAAAAAAGGCTTAACATGACAAACGAAAAAAAGACAACCGAAACGATCCACCAAAAGTTACTAACTTTTCAAAAGCAAGTAGGAGTTATCGCAAAAGATAGCACTAACCCACATTTTAAAAGCAGTTACGCAGACATTAACGCGGTTTTAAAAGCCGTGGCGCCTCTGTTAAATGATTTAGGGATATTGATCATCCAATACCCATTTAGAGCTAGTGACGGTGATGTATTGATCACCAAGTTAGTAATGGCCAATAATCCTAAAGAGGTGCTAGAAAGTACAACGCCACTTATTTACAACGCTAATAATATGCAAAGCTTTGGCGGTGCCTTAACTTATGCTAGACGATACGCATTAATCTCTATGCTAGTACTAGAGACAGAGGACGACGACGGCAACAGCGCCACCGGTAGAGCTAACCAACATCCAAATTATCCGGACAGAGGCCAAAACGCCTACAACCCGAACCACCCGCACCAACAACAGCAACAGCAATATAGACAAGGTGGTTATACCGGCAGAGGGCAACAACAGCAACAACAGCAACAGCAACAACAGCAACAGCAACAGCACTTTAATAGTAATAATGCTTATTCTAACGATAGTAGGGGTTAGCCGTGATCTTTGGCAACGATAAACCCAAAGAAATAGTTACAGATCTATCAAAAATAATAAAAATGGGAAACAATGAACAAGTATTATTATTTATAGCTATGGAGGCATTAATAACCGGAGCTAATGACAAAGCAAAAGATCTATTACACGCAAAAGATCTAAAAATCGTGGAGCTAGAAGCCACCAACAAAACATTAAGAGAGGTATTAAAAACATGAGTGAAGCAGAAAAAAGAGAGCCATTTGTAACTAGACTTTTACCATCACACAAGAAGAGGCTAAAGACCTTTGCAAAAGAGCTAGGAGTTAGCCAACAATTTGTTATTAGCTACTTAATAGAGAACCATTGCAGACTAAGAGCAGAAAGCCCAAAGCCTATTAAAAGGGTGAACTAATGACCGGCTATAAAAAAGGTAAAGCCGTTAGCCAAGTAACAGAAATTTTAATGGACGGCCGTCTATATGAAGAGGCCGAGATAAGAGAGGCACTAAAAGCAATACCAAAACCAACAAAAAAGGCTAAAAAATGAGAACTATTTTTAACGATATAGACAGTATTAAAAAGTTTATGGACAATGAAAAAAACGATCAAAAAGCGCGGTTAACAATCGCCTTTTGTACCGGAATAATTAAAGACGTCACAAGCAAAACAACAGAGAGCCGTTACCCATCTTTTTTAATGGCTAAAATATCAGTAGACACAAGCCAAATTGGCTTATCTTTTCCGGATCTTTGCCAATACTTTTACGACAATTACGAAACAAAACATCTAGCTACTTTTGCTAGCATTTTATCCGGCGATCTCGAAAGCATGGAGATAAGAACCTATGAAACCGATCAAGATCTAGCAGTGATTAAAAAAAACCTAGAGAGAGATAGAAATGTACAATAAAGTAATTTTAGTGGGCAATTTAACCCGCGATATAGAGCTAAGATATAGCGGTGGTGGGTTAGCCATTGCAAAATCTGCTATAGCAACATCGCGAAAGTTTACAAGCAACGGCGAAAAAAAAGAGGAAGTTACTTTTATTGATATAACTTTTTTTGGGCGATCCGGAGAGGTAGCCAACCAATTTTTGCGTAAAGGATCAAAAGTGCTAATAGAGGGGCGATTACAGTTTGACCAATGGACGGATCAAAACGGCGCCAAGAAATCAAAACACTCCATAGCAGTTGAAACGATGCAAATGTTAGGAGAAAAGCAAGCCTCACAAGGCGCACAAGCGCCGAGACAAAGCCAACCTAACCCAAACTATACACAACCACGCCAAGACCAACGGAGCGCCAACGCTAACGATCAAGCCGGCCGAAACAACCAAGCACACCAACAGCACCAACAGCAACAACAAGCCCCTAGCATGGATCAACAGTTACCAAGCATTAACATAGATGAGGATGAAATACCCTTTTAATTTACGCCAAATGTTATAATGAAAAAATCAAAGGGCGTGGACGCGTCCAAAAAACGGGGGACACCGTGGCACTAAGTCAGGCACAAAAAGACATAATAGCTTTGGAGCTAAAAAAAGGTGATCTAAGCAACAGATCTATAGCTAAGTTGGCCGTTTGTAGTGAAAGCGCTGTTAGAACATTGTTGAAAAAAGCCGGCATAAAAAAAAACGGGGATATTTATAAAAATATAAAGCGCCGAGAGAGCAATATATATATTATAAAGGCCGGATCTACAAACTTTTACAAAATAGGCGTGGCCAACGATACCGGAGAGAGGTTAAAAGGGCTACAGACCGCGCACTATGAACAATTAAAAGTTATCAGAACTTTTTATAGTGATAACGCCTATACCTTAGAAAAAAGATTACATCAAAAATACACCGACAGAGGCCAACGCGTTAGGGGCGAATGGTTTATATTATGCGAAAATGATATTAGAGCTATAGAAAGTATTTGTTATGGCTATTAGTAAAGAGATATGGGAACAAGCAAAAGCCCTTTTTATGCGCGGTGATAGCCTCTCAAAAATTGCAAAAGAAACGGGAATAAGCAGAGGCGCAATAGGCAAAAAATCACAAAAAGAGCTTTGGAAAAAAGAGACAATTACGACACTAGCAAATGACGAAGTGCAAAACATTATTAATGCAGATAAGATAAAGAGACAAAAAGAGACACTAAACGCGACAGAAAGAGACACTTACAATAAAGTATTACTAGACAAGCTAGAAATGGCCAATCTAGCCACCAATACTTCTATAGAGATAATGAAGCTTTTACACGCACAAGCCACCAAAGGCACTAAAGAGATAGTGATAAAAGACGGCCACGGCATGGGAGCAACTAGCCACACTAAAATTGATGTTGATCTAACCCCTACGGATGCAAAAGATCTAGCCATAGCCTTTAAAACAATTACCGGAGGCCTAGACGCAACAGAGACAGAAGATAAACCGAAATCTATTACTTTTAGGCGTATAACAAATGATCAATGATTTAGAGATCCTGTTATTACCTCATCAAGACGATTTTGTATTTAGTGACGAACCCCATCCGGCCATTATCGGAGGGCTAGGAAGTGGAAAAACCGAGGGAGGCACCAAACGGCTATTAAAGCTAATGTTAGAAGATCCGGAAGCCAAACTAATGTACACGATGCCAACTTATGACCTTTTGGATCTAAGAGCCTTAGAGGGCATCAAAGACGAACTAGATAAAGCCGGCATATTCTACACGGTCAATAAATCAAAATATTACATATCACCTTTAGGCTATGGCCGGATCTATTTACGATCTTATGACAACCCCAACCGGTTTGTGGCTTTTGAAGTAGCACACACGATAGTAGATGAGTTGGACACATTAGATTTTGAAAAAGCAAAAAAAGTGTGGACTAAAGTTACAGAGAGAACACGACAGCAAACGAAATACATGAGAGACAACGATATAGTTAATTCTATAGCGTGTGTTACAACCCCCGACCAAGGCACCACCGGCTTTATATATGAAAAGTGGGTTAAGAACCCAAAAGACGGCTATGTGATCATTAAAGCCTCTACCTATGATAACCCCTTTTTACCGGCCGGCTACGTGCAACAAATCTTAAATAATTATGATGAGGTTACAGCGGATCTTTATCTAAGGGGCGAATTTGTAGCCCTTAATCAAAATAAAGTATATTGGACATATAACAAAGAGCGCCACCACACCGACCGAGTGCTAACCAAAAAAGATAAAATAGTTTACTATGGCCAAGATTTTAATGTGGGTGGTAACGTCACGATCTTATTTGTAATAGATGCCGGACACCCTAGGGCGGTTTATGAGTTGGAAGCAATGAACACACCCGAAACGGTGCTAAAAATAAACACCTACATCAAAGAGCAAACCGGACGCAACGACATAAAAATAATGGCATACCCCGACGCGTCAGGAAAAAACGAAAGTGCCAACGCGTCACGATCTAATATTAAGATTTTAAAAGATGGTGGCCACCGCGTGGATGCACCAATGGCCAACCCATCTATAAGAGATCGTATTAACAGCGTTAACGGCCTTTTTAGCCACGATAAACTACTTATTAATAGTGATACTTGTTCAAATCTATCTTTTGCCCTAGAGAGTCAAGGCTATGACAAAAAAGGCAAACCGGAAAAGAGCGACAACCATCCGGCGGATGATGATTATAACGACGCCCTAGGGTATTTGATACATCGCCGTTATCCATTGGAGAGATCAAAGACACGTTTTACCCAACGCAAATAAGTGTTATAATACACACAAAAACAAGGTGTTATTATGGGCGATGGCGTAAAATTTCAGACTTTAGAATATAAAGCACACAAAAACCAAGTGGCGTTATGTAAGGCTATTTATCATGGCATAGACACCGCAAAAGATCTTATTTACCCATCCCCTAACGAGTATAAAAAAGACTACGAGACACGCCAAGAATTGGCCACACTTAACAACTTTGTGGAGCGCACAGTAACCACGATGGCCGGCCAAATCTTTAGAGTGCCAATCAGCTTTAAAGATATGCCAACATCGCTAGAGGCAAAAACTAAAACGATTAACGGCAAACGTGATCTAAACGCCCTAGCTAAAAACCTTTGTAAGTCCGGCATATTAAGCGGTAAGGCCTACGCGTTGGCGGATCTCCCTATAAACGGGGGCAACGTGTACGTGTCTATAATAGAACGTGATCAACTAATTAACTACGAAAAAGACGCTAATGAAAATTTTACTTTTGCCGTTATACATGAGTTTGTTACCAAAAAGGTAAGCCGGTTTGAAAGTGAATTAATAGAGCAATACCGCGTATATGATGCCACCGGAAATATAGAGCTTTGGAGAAAAGGTACAGACACCAAAAACGGAAGTGCCGGAGAATTTGAATTAAAAGAGAAAATAGTCACCTCTTACAGCTTTATTCCACTATATGAACTTAATATTGATGATGTACCGCCACTATATGACATAGCAAAGATAAACGCTAACCACCTCAACGCGTCAAGCCGTAAAGATAGTTATTTGGACGTTGCCGGATCTCCGATCCCTTTTGCTAAGGGGCTAGGAGTAGATGCAGAGGAGCAATTAAACGGAGAGGGTGACGCACCGGCGCCCGTTATGGTGTTGGGCGTTAAAAGCATCATATTTACAGATAATCCGGAGGCCTCTATGGAGTGGGTAGAAATGACCGGCCAAAACATCGAGGCATTACAAGATGATTTAGAGCGCAAAGAGCGAAGCATGGCAGAACGCGCGCTTAAAGTGATCACGCAAAGCGTTAAGACCGCCACACAAGTAGAACAAGAAGCGAGCGAAAGCAACAGCCGGTTAAGCGATATAGCCCAAGACATAGAGATTGTATTAACATCGCTTTTAAATGGGATCTCTATGATGTTGTTTAATAGTGCTTTTGATGGTCAGGTAATAGCTAATAGAGACTTTAAAACGGTTGCCTATGACGGCCAAACTATTACAGCGCTAAACGCGTTAGTGTTGGCCGGAAACCTAAGCCGTGAAACCCTCTTAACCTCTTTGGTTAAAGGTGAAGTTATAGAAGTTGACAGCGTAGAGGATGAGGTTAAAAAAATAGAGGATGAGAACCTAGGAATTAAAAACGATGATCGAGTATAGATCACACCTTTTAAGCGTATTAGTACCCCAAAGTGAGAGAGATTACCACAACGCGGTTTTATTAGCTTATGAGAACGCCAAAGAGAGCCTTTACATTGCAGAAAGCGATTATAAGAGGGCTAGGTTAACCACGATCATTAATGCCCTAGAGAGCGAGATGAAGCAAGCCAACATTATTTTTAGAAAAGATCTAAAAGGTGAGATCTTAGACATAACAGAGTTGGACAACCTAGCGCTAGCTAAAGAACATAGCTTAACAGTCGAAGCGATAACCGGCGCCGGTGCCGTTACACTCTATGGCATACCACGCCAAAAGATCAAAGAGCTAGTTAAAATTAATGAAATGAGCTTTAGCACCCTAGACAAAGCCGGCAAAATAAAAAGGAGTTATGTTAGGGTGAATGATATAGCACTAAGCCCAAGCGCTAGCGCCACAAGAAAAGCGAGATCAATTATTATGGCCGGAGCTATAGCCGGAGACACACCGCACAAAATAGCCCTAGATCTAAAGGCTAAGATCGTAACGCAACAATTTAGGGATGTTAGAACAATAGTTAGTACTATGTTGCACGATGCCACCACTAAGGCGGATATTCATTTTTATGAGAACGAAGCCGATGAGGTAAACAAAGGTTATATCTACATAGCGGTATTGGATCAATCAACCTCTAGTATATGCCGATCTTTAGACGGTAAAAAATGGGATAGTTTGCCGGCCGTTGATCTCCAACCGCCGTTACATCCAAATTGTAGAAGCCGGTTAGCCGGATTACCCTATGGTACCACTAACGGGATGAGGCCGGTTAACACTATGGAGCCGGAAGATTACGACCGCGCCGACGCAATGCAAAAGGACTATTTAAAGCACCCTAGCGGAAGCGAAAAAAGAATTTTAGGCGTAAAGAAAAGAGAAGATTTTTTGAAATCAAAAGTTTTTGAAGTGCCAACAAATATAACTTATAAGCAAATGGCCGATCTTTATCCGGCGTTACAAAATAAAAAGTTTATAGATATAGATGAGTACATCAAAAAAATATCTTATTAAATATGCTACAATTATACACATAGCCGGACGGCTTATAAAAACTTTATGGACTTAAAGGATCTTAAAAATGAATATCGAAGATTTACTAAAAACGCTAGGGGATAACGCGGAAGCGGTCAATTTTGTCAAAGAGCTTAACGCTAACCTATCCACAAACGTGCAACGCGTGGGAGAGTTGGAAGAGAAGAACAATGACATTATACAATCGCGCCAAAACCTAAAAGATTTAGTTAAAGGCACTTTTGGATTATCGGAGATAACAGAAGATAGCCTAAAAAAGTTTGCCGGTAATGTGGATGAGGGGCTAAAGGCGGATAACGAGCAGTTGCAAGCCAAGCTAGCGGAAACATTAACGAAATTGGACGGTGTAGAGAGTACACACACCCAAGAGATCAACACAATGATAATGACCGACACACTACGCGGTTTAGGTGCTAGCGAGTTAGTTTGGAATGACAACGCGCTAAAAGATCTAACAAAAGTTATGTTAGATGGTGCCGACAGAGAGGGCGGATCGTTTGTTTTTAAAAACGACGGTAAAACCCTTTTTAATGAACGTGGTAAACCTATGACGGTACAAGATCGCCTTGTTAGTTTACAAAGTGATGAGAGTGTTTATTTATTTAAGCAAAAAACGGGTGGCGGAGCGCCACAAGACAACAACGGGCATAAGCCACCGCCAACCGATGGCGTAAGCAAAGTGCAACACATTAAAGATAAATATCTTTAAATTATAAGGAAAAAAACATGGCAATTAATTACACAAAAGACACTTTTGTTATCCAAGATGCAGAATTTAACGAGGCGTATATCGAAGCGCTACAAATGGAAGTTAACGTGTGGAACCAATCGAGCGCCGGCGCGATTATTCTAACAACCGAAAGCCTAAAAGGCGATTTTGACAAAAAAGCGATCTTTAAAGAGTTATCAAGCTCTACACTCATTAAACATCGTGATCCGTCAAGTGTTGGAACTATTACGGCCGAAACATTGGATCAGATCGAGCAAATCGGTGTTAAGCTTAACCGTTACTCTTTTGTGCAAAAAACCGCCGATGCTTTTGCTAAATTAGCAATGGATCCGGATGTAACTTTTTCTCAAATTGTAGGTGTAGCAACAGCACAGGCACAAGTAGAGGACGCCGTTAATACAATCATTGGTGCTTTAGTTGGTGCCATTGGATCAAGTGCTAACACTAAGATGCACCAAGGCGATGGCACAACGGAAATGACTTTTACAGACATTAACGCTTTGCGTTTTGCTTTTGGTGATAAATATAACAATGTAGTGGCGCTTATGATGCACTCGACAACAGCATCAAAATTTGTTGATCTTAACATCGCGGAAAAAATGGACAACGTAGGCGGTATGACTATTAACACGGGTAAGTTTTCATCTTTAGGCCTACCTATTATTATTGTTGATAGTCCATCTTTTGACATGACGGCCGGAAAAGCAGTTTTAGCACTTACAAGCGAGGCGGGCGTAGTTGTTGACAGCGAACAAGCGCGCGTTTATACTGATTTCGACGTAACAACAGAGAATACAATGTTACGTATTAAGCGTGAAACGGCTATGAATGTAACCGTAAAGGGTTACACTTATACAGTTGGAACAGTATCACCAACCAACGCGGTATTATTTGACAGCGCATCATGGGGGCAATTTGCAACGGACGACAAAAACACGGCCGGCGCGATCTTCAACACACTTTCTTAGAGTGTTTATAGTGGGGGTTTTTACCCCTATTAATAAACCATTTTAAGGGGTTAATTATGAGTAAGCCATTTTTTAGTAATTCTTTTTTTGATAAGCCATTTTTTACCGGCGCATTTTATCAAAATACTTTTTTTAAGAGTCCATATTTTAACGGGCTAGGGATAGCGACGCCACCGCCACCGGACGAGATCAACATAACAGATATAACAGCATCAAGCGCGCGCGCTACATGGTCAAAAGTACCGGAGGCCACCGGCTACGAAATCGAAGTGCTAAACATTACGGATGGCGGTATATTTTTACCGGCCACAAAAGTTAAGGGATTAACCAAGGCTATAACGGGGCTAGACACGGCAAAAGAGTATCAAGCCATAGTCTCATCCGAGAACGCAAACGGAACGAGCGCAACCGCTATACAAACCAATTTCACCACACTGTAAAAAAGGGGATTAAATGGCGCTAATAGTATATCCGGCCACCGGCTACAACTCTTTTGTTACCCTAGCGGAAGCGGATCTAATAATAGAGGGCTTTACAATAGATCACGGCTACATGGCGCTAGATGATCCGGCAAAAGAAGCCTTTTTGAAACAATCAGCTTTTTATATTATCTATTGTGACGGTATTACATTACCGGCCACGGCCGAAGATGATCTAAAGCTAGCACAATGTTATAACGCTACTTATAGCATTACCAACAACCCATTAGATCAAGATCCAAACCAAAGAGCGATCACATTAGAAAAAGTTGGATCGTTAAGAGTTGAATATAACCCTTATTTAAAAAAGAACCCTAGCGCGATTAGCCCCGTTAGTGCAACATATTTAAAGCAATATGGGTGTAGTATGGCCAATACTTCAAGAGGCTTTAGCCAAGGCCGAGCCGGAGTTAGTTGATGTTTGCTACAAATATGCAAAAGACCGCAAAGCGCTTAATAGATAAATACGGCAATGTAGCCTTTATAGTTAAGATCACACAAGGCGCTTATGACACTATAGACGGCAAAACAAACGACCTTAGAGAGCTATACGGCATAAAAGCCTATTTAGACGACGTAAATACATCCGACGTTGTAGCCGGTGTGGTAAATATTGGCGATGTTGTAGCCCTTTTCTACACTAACATAGAGATAGAAAAAAAAGACGGCATACAGATAGCCGGCAAAGATTACAACATCATTTCTATAAAGACAACCACTACACAAGATAAAAATATATTATATGAGATCGTGATAAGAGCATGACACCATTAGAGGGACTAGAGCAGATCGAAAAAGAGGCTAAAAAGATAGCCCACAACCAAGCCAAAGCCCTATATAAAGACCTCATCCACACCGCCCCCGTTTATCAATATACCGGCAATGTACCATCAAAGCAACGCCAAGGTGGACACTTTAAAAAATCATACTCTATTATGAAGATAACAACGTGGCACACCAAGATCATTAACACCGCTAGCTATGCCGATGTATTAGCAAGAGGCCGGCGGATCGTTGGCGGTAGGTTTTACG
>Ga0256826_1002741_pt1 | contig 10676 bp, 7 predicted proteins | sample CV79metaG_FD_185975 | JGI IMG/M metagenome (GOLD analysis project Ga0256826, IMG submission 185975) | Hydrothermal vent microbial communities from East Pacific Rise, Pacific Ocean - CV79 | ecosystem: Environmental > Aquatic > Marine > Hydrothermal vents | place: Pacific Ocean: East Pacific Rise... | reverse complement strand
TTGTTAAATCCTATAATGGAAAAAGATGAATTAGAACGCAGATATAACTTAATAGAAAGAGTATCTTCACATACAAGGTATTTAGATGAAGTGATGCGTGGGGTATATGACCTTGAGAGACTCTCTCGTCGATTGAGTTTAGCAAGACTACATCCTTTTGAAATGAATCATGTTTATGAATCTATGCAGAGTGTCAAAGAACTAATGCTATATGTTAAAAAATATAAGATTCAAAAAACTCCTTTTCATGAGAGTGAAGTGGATGAGTTTTTAAGAGATATTAGTAAAAGTATAGATCTTGATGTCTCTCGGCGTTTTACAAATGCAACAGTTGATGAAAACTTTTTAATGAGTGGGGTTGATGAAACAATTGATACTCTTGTAAAAGATAATTCTATAATGCTGATAGCTTTTGAAGATATTATGAAAAAAATAGAAACTATCTTAGTAAGTCAAAACGCAGGTAGTTCTAGTAAGCTTGTTTCACTAGGACTTTTAGAGAAAGAGGGTTACTATATCTCTTTGAGTAAAAATAGATACTCCCTTATTGAAGCTACATTTAAAAAAGATGAAGAGTTTACATCTTATAGTGTGAAAAAATTAACTAATTCAGTTAAAATCACTTCTGCATTTACAGATGACTTATCTGATAAAATAATGAAAAATCGTCGTAAAATAGTTTCACTTGTAAAAGATAAATATATTCAACTTCAAGGTTTGTTTGAGCGAAGGTACTCTCTATTGTTTGACAGAGTTATTACTTATGTCTCTGATTTAGATGTTGGGGTAAGTTCTTCTAAAATTTCTCAAATGTATAAACACTCTAGACCTATGATTGTAGAAGCAAATCCTGATGAAAATTTTATGCAGATTATGCAGTTACGTCATCCTCTTATTGAGATACAAGAGAGAGGTGGAATATATGTCCCAAATGATATAGTTATGGGAAACCGTGAATATATGGATTTACCACATCCTGAGACTGTTATGTTAAATGTAAGTGTTCATGATGGGCATGACATAAATGGTGTTTTACTTTACGGTATAAACTCTAGTGGGAAGTCATCACTTATGAAAAGTATAGGAATTGCAACTCTAATGGCTCAATCTGGATTTTTTGTGTCAGCGGCAGTGATGAAATTTACACTTTATGACTCACTATTTACACGCATTGTTTCTAAGGATAATCTTGCAAAAGGATTATCTACCTTTGCAGTTGAAATGTTAGAGCTAAAAAATATTTTTAATCGTTCAACCGTTCGCTCTCTTGTTTTAGGTGATGAGATAAGTCATGGAACAGAGACTCTCTCTGGTGTAGCTATAGTTGCTTCTGCCATTAAAAAACTTGCAAAGACTAGATGCCTATTTCTTTTTGCAACCCACTTGCATCAACTTTCAACTATGAAAGAGATAACAACTTTAGATAATGTTGTTGATTTACATCTGAGTGTAGAGTATGATGAACAGAGTGATAAGCTTCTTTTTAACCGTGTTCTTCAAGAGGGGAGTGGAAGCAGTATCTATGGTCTAGAGTTTGCAAAATCTTTGCATATGGATAGTGAATTTTTAGAAGAAGCAAATGCTATCCGTAAGCGTTTAGCAAATGATTTTGATGAGTTAGAGCTTCTTGTTAAGAAAAAAACAAGTAAGTATAACAAAGAACTCTATGTGACGAAGTGTATCATCTGTGGCGCGATGGCTGAAGATGTTCACCATATTTCTCAAAGAAGTCTAGCTGATAGTGCAGGGTTTATCGGACACTTTCATAAAGATAATAAACACAATCTTATTCCTCTTTGTAAAGAGCATCATAATCAAATACACGATGGAAAACTTCATGTCAATGGTTTTGTGATGACAAACAAAGGATTAGAACTGCAATTTGAAGAGCAGATGAGTAGGCCAAAAGTTCAAAAGATAAAAGAGCCTGAAATAAATGAAAATGTTGAGGTAAGTTCTCCTGTACAAGAAGAGAATAAGCCATTTGTATTAGATGATTGGTAGGAGAATAAATGCCGAGTTTAGATGAGTTGATAGAGTTTTCAAAATTGGTAGGGCTAATGATGTTTGTTTCAGCACTTGGAGCACAAGGTTGGATAGCATTCTTAGATATAGTTGGAGTGTTTACAAAGTACTTAGAGAAGTTTCGACCAGCAGCCTCTCAAGATAAAGTCTCAAGAGTTGCTGTCATTATAGGTGTTTTTGTTTTAATCGCGCAGGGAGTGATTAGCCTAAGATTGACTTAACACACTCATTGATTCGTTTTCCATCTGCTTTACCACTTAGCTCTTTTGATGCCATACCCATCACTTTTCCCATATCTTTCATAGATGATGCACCTACTTTTTCGATAATAGTTTTAAGAGCAGAAGTAAGCTCTTCATCACTCATCTGTGCAGGTAGATAAACTTCATAAAATCCTATTTCGTCTAGTTCTATCTGGAGTAAATCATCACGACCAGCATCTCTGTACTGAGTTGCTGCATCATTACGTCGTTTCACTTGCTGTTGAATGATTTTAATTACATCCTCATCACTAAGTTCACGTCTCTCATCTACTTCTATCTGTTTAAATGCAGACATTAGTAAGCGAAGTGCATCACGTTTTTTTGTATCTTTTGCTTTCATAGCTGTTTTTACAGCAGTATTAATCGTTTCTCTTAAACTCATAAAAAAATCCTTTATTTTGGAACTAAAATTGCTACAATTATATCTAAACAGAGACTACTATCAAAGAGAAATTAATGAAAAAAACTTTACTTGCTATATTACCACTATTTTTTGCTATACTTAGTTTTACTGGATGTACAGCAAATTTTACAGAACCAGAGATGGATTTTGAGCCACCAACTTATGTTGAGCAGATGCCAGCAAAAGATAATAAACAAGATTATACAAGAGTTGGAAGTATATTTGGACAAGGGGATAATCCTCTTTTTTCAGATCATAAAGCTATGCGTGTAAATGATATAGTTACCGTTGTGATCTCGGAGACTGCAAAAAGTTCAAATAGTGGCTCAAAACAACTTAGTGAAGCAGATGATAGTAGCTTAGGTGGGGGATTGTTCTCTTCAGCTGGAGCTGCAAACTCAGTAGTTGCTGGTGGTATAGCTGCTGCAAATGGATATACAGATGTAGGTTATAAAGCTAAATCAACAAATTCATATAAGGGTAAAGGTAGTGCAACAAAAGATGCTAGTTTTACAACAACAGTTTCTGCAAGAGTTGTAAAAGTTCTTAAAAATGGAAATTATTTCATCTCTGGTCGACGTGAGATACTTATAGATAGTCAAAAACAGTTAGTGCAAATAAGTGGTGTTATTCGCCCTTATGATATAGACCAATACAATAAAATTAATTCAGCGCAAATTAGTGATGCTAAGATACTTTATAAAACAGAGGGAGATGTAGATCGTGCAACAAATCAAGGATGGGGAACAAAAATGGTACAGGCTGTTTGGCCTTTTTAATTTAACTTTACTACTCTTATTATCTTCAGTTTGTTCAGCAAGTTTTGAAGATTTTAAACGTAAACAAGATCAATCTTTTGCAAAGTATCGAGATGAACGAGATGCTTCTTTTAATAAATATCTTAAAGTTCAGTGGGATGAGTATACAGCAAAAGAGAGTCAACCTCTTTATGAAAAACAGAAACCAAAGAGTATCACTCCTACAGTACAAAAAGAACTCAAAAGTGTTGGGCCTAATGTAAATATTAAACTACTTACACCTCCTAAAATAAGTACAAAAGTAGTAACTACTCCTGTAAGTATTAAAAAAGATATTAACTTTGTTTTTTTTGGTCAACATTTAGGTTTTGATGTTGCAGCCAATGTTAAAAATGCAAAATTTTATCCCTATTCTCAATCTGGAATTGTAAACTTTTTTGATGCTGTAGCATCAAGTGAATATGATGATTTAGTAAGAGAAATTAAAAGCACTAGTAGTAGATTGGAACTAAATGATTGGGCATTATATCTTTTAGTAATGGAAGTTTCAAACAATATATTTGAAAATCAAGATGATAGAAAATTATTGACATGGTTTATACTAAATAAGTTAGAATATAATGTTAAAATAGGACTCTCATCAAAGCATATAGTACTTATGCACTATAGTGAAAAAATCATTTATTCAACACCTAATTATAGTTTTGATAACAAAAAGTTTTATGTTATTTCAAACTATGCAAAAGGTTCTGCTGGGAGGGTTTATACTTATAAACAAGATTATCCAGATGCTACAAAGCCACTTAATTTAGAATTAAAAGTACTTCCTAAATTTATTGAAGATAAAAGAAAAAAAACTCTTGGCTTTAAGCAGTACGGAAAAGAGTACAAAATTTCTTACTTTTATGATCAAAATTTAATTGACTTTATGGCTACATACCCTCAAGCTGATTATGAGACTTACTTTAACGCTCCTATGCAGGAATCAACTTATGAAGATATTGCTCAAGATATAAAGCAATATATAGATGGAAAGCAGGCAAGTATAGCTATAAATTTTGTACTTAGTTTTGTTCAAAAAGCTTTTAAGTATGAGAGAGACAATCAACAGTTTGGTAGAGAAAAAGTGATGTTTGCAGAAGAGACGATTTTTTATGATAAATCTGATTGTGAAGATAGAGCAATATTATTCTCTTATCTTGTAAAAAAACTTTTTAGTATAAATGTAATTGGAGTGAAATATAAAGATCATATGGCAACTGCTCTATATGTTCCTATGAAAGGTGATAGTGTAAAAGTAGGTAGAAGACGATATATTATTGCTGATCCAACATTTATTAATGCAAATATTGGGCAAAGTATGCCAAAATATAGATCTGTTATACCACAAAGCTTTATTGTTGTAAAAAAGTGAGTTAATTATGAGTAAAAAGAGCTATGATTATTTAACGTCTTTATTGGATGCTGATTCTTTAGTAGATACTTTATCTTCTAAAAATATAGTCAATTATTTTTTAATAAATATAGATAACTTTTCAAATATTAATAATGCCTATGGGTATGAAATAGGTAGTCGTGTTTTACAAGAAGTAAGTAAATACTTAACTCTCTCAAAACCACATGCTACTACACTTTATCGATATAATTCAGATAGATTTGTCCTTTTAGCTGATCAAAACTTATCTATACAAGAGATAAAAAAGATTTGTGAATCATTATTATCCTTTTTTGCACAGACTGATATAGTTATTGATGATGATATAGAGTTTAAAGTCTCTCTTAGTATAAGTGTTTCAACTGCTAAGGGTTCCATAAATATTTCTCAAGCAGAAGTTGCTATGCAAGAACTACGTGAATCAAAACGAAATCACTTTATACTATTTAATCCATACTCTGAATTTGTTCATAAACAACAACAAAATATTTACTGGATTCATAAAATAAAAGAAGCTGTTTTAAATGAGGAGATAGTTGCATACTTTCAACCAATAATTAATAATCATACAGGAAAAATAGAAAAATTTGAGTGTTTAGCAAGACTTAAAGATGATGATGAAATTATATCTCCTGTTCTTTTTCTTGGTGCAGCAAAGCTAACCGGTAATTTACCTTATATAACAAAATCACTTATAGCACAAAGTTTTAAAAAATTCTCAGATACAGAGTATGAGTTTTCTATAAATATAACGGGAGATGATCTCTCTCAAGATTATTTAGAATCTTTTTTGCTTAAAAATGTAAATAAATATAATATTGACCCCTCTAGAGTTGTTTTAGAAATCCTTGAAGATATAGATACCTTAGATAAGGGAACAACACTAAAACAGTTAAATGCACTCAGGGAGAATGGCTTCAAAATAGCAATTGATGATTTTGGTGCTGAAAATTCGAACTTCTCTCGACTCTTAGATATTGAACCTGATTATCTAAAAATAGATGGTGCTTTTATAAAAAATATTACTACTGATACTAAAAGCCAAATTATCGTAGAAGCAATAGTTGGCATTTGTAAAAAGAGTGGTATAAAAGTGATTGCAGAGTTTATTCACAATGAAGAAGTTCAAAATAAAGTTAAAGAATTAAATATAGATTACTCTCAAGGGTACTTTTTTGGTGCACCTAGTCCTGAGCTAGCAGTTTTATAAAACTCTCTTTATCAACTGCTTTAGAGAAGTAGAAGCCTTGATATACATCAGCTCCAGCATCTCTGATAAAATCTAAATGCTCTTTTTCTTCAACACCTTCAATAATAGTTTTCATATTAAATGTTTTAGCCATATTAATCATCATTTTCATAAGAACTTGATTAGATTTTTCATGTAAATTTTGAGTAAAGTTTCTATCTACTTTTAGAGAGTTAACAGGAAGTCTTTTTAGATATGTAATAGAGGAGTAACCTGTTCCAAAATCATCAATAGAAAATTTGATACCTAATGCTTTTAATTTATGTATTTTTTCTATAATCGTATCAAAGTCTTTTATTAAATCATCTTCAAGTATTTCGAGTTCAATTCTATTAGCATCTATATTATAACGATTTAAAATATTTATTAGCTCTTTTTCAAAGTTAGATTCAAGGAGTTCATGGGAATTTATATTTATAGATATAATACCTGTGAATATTTCTCTATTTTCGCTCATAAATTGACATACATTATGAAGTGCAAGTTTCGTAATTTGAGGGATTAGCCCCATGTTTCCAGCTACTCTTAAGAAGCTATTTGGAAGTAAAGTACCTTTTGTTGGGTGAATCCATCGAATGAGTGCTTCTGCTCCACAGATACTGTTTTGCTCAATATTGATTTTTGGTTGAAGATAAAACTCAAATTGAGAGTTTTCAATTGCTAAACGAATTTCATCTTCTAAAAGAGAAAGTTGTCTAAGCTGAAGCTCAATCTCTTTATCAAAAAAGACATATCTGTTTTTACCACTATTTTTTGCTTGATACATTGCAGTATCAGCATGGACAATGACATCATGAACACTTTTTTCATTATCAGGAAATATTTTAACACCTATACTTGCACCAATATTTATTTTAAACTCATCTATAAGAAAATCTTTTGCAATATTTTTTATAATATTTTCACATTTTCGTTTTACCTGAAGTGCTGTATCTTTTTCATTTTCTCTTAAATTGAGAAGCATAATAGCAAATTCATCACCACTCATTCTTGACAATATATCTTCAGTTCTAAGTAAGGCTTTGAGTCTAGAAGCTACTTCAATCAAAACTTTATCACCAATATCATGTCCATATTTATCATTAACCATTTTAAATGAATCAAGATCAATGAATAAAAAAGCATGAGTTAAATTATGACGTCTTCCTTTTGAAAACTCACCTTGTAGACGATTTATTAGAGATTTTCTATTTAAAAGTCCTGTTAAAAAATCATGGTCAGCTTGATGTTCTGCTAAGATTTGAGCATTTTTTAGGTCTGATATATCTAAAAACTGAGCTATATAATGTGTTGTGATTCCATTGTCATTTTTAATTGCAGTGATGGAGAGTCTTTCTAAATAAGTTTCTCCATTTTTTCTTTTATTATAAATTTCATCAGACCATTGTCCTTGAGTATGTATATGGTGCCACATATTTTTATAAAATTCTTCCGAGTGTTTTTCTGATTTTAAAACTCTTGGATTTTTACCAACGACTTCATTTGAAGAGTATCCTGTTATCTCTGTAAAAGCTTGGTTTACTCTCAGGATAGTTCCATTAACATCTGTAATTGTCATCGCTTCGTGAGAATCAAATGTATAAGAAGCAATCCTAAGTTCATCAGTAATATGCTTCTCTTTGTCGATAAGTTTCTTTAATATATAGAGAAGGAATATAAATGCTAAGAGTGAAAGTATCCATAATATAGCAACAATATAGAGTGATTTAGTTGCATTATCTTGTCTTTCTTGTGTGTAATTAAGTGAAGATTTAACCATATTATCTGCAATTATTTCTATCTGGTTTATATAATGACTACTTAATACAAACCATCTATTTGCATCTTTTTTAGTAAGTTTTTTAAGAAAAAAATCACTAAACATCTCTTGCAGTTCATCATAGAGTGCTGCATCTATTCCTTCATTATATCGAGCAATTGTAGGTACACTTGCATGAATATAAAACTCATGATGAAGCATTTCTTGAGTTAATTTTAATTCTTTAGCCATTTTTATAGTAGTTTCATTGTTATAGTCTGAGAGTAATTGATTGTAGATATATGCACGGATTAGACCCATTGTCTCTTTTTGATGCTGGAGTTTAGACAAAGCATCATTATCTCCATTCACTTTGTCATCTGAGAAATTCATAAAGATATTTATAGAACTTAAAATTTGTTCGTTTATTTTTGTATAAAAAGCTATCTCTTCTCCAAATTCTATTTCTGTATTGAGTACTTTTTTTCTTATAATATCAACTTTTTGAAACTGACTGATAATTTCACTAATGAAAGGTTTGTTTTTTTCACCTAAAAGAGTATAAAGTCTATCTTTATTTTCAGACTTCTTATAAACATAAGTTAAAAAATCTTTATATGCTTTATCTGTTTTTATATATTGTTCTTTTAATACATCTTTTTTTATAGAGTTTTTATATACAATATAGCCCGCAGAAAGGCCTCTCTCTATCTGAATATTATGCATGAAATCACTAAGTGAATGAGTAATATTTGCTGATAATGAGTGTAATGAACTAATTCTAAGCTCTTGATACTTTGAACTTACAAGAGAGTAAGAGAAGTATATAAGAGCAATAGCAGGCATTGTAAAAATAATAAAAATTTTAAACTGTAATGATTTATAATTCATATGATAATTATAACATATAAAAATGACATATATTTATAATAAATGATTAGTAGTTGAACGCAACCTTATATGTTGGATCATCTTCCTCATAAGAACAGTGTGGACCAGCTAGTTTTAAAATAGCTTTACAGTCACTACTTAGGTGACGAAGTAAAAGATTTTTTCCAGCATCTTCATATTTTTTAGTGATAGCATCAACTGCTTCAACTCCAGAACTGTCCATAACTCTTGCATTTTTAAAGTCAATAACAACCTTTGGAGGATCCATCTCTACATCAAAATTATCTGCAAATGTTGAGGCACTACCAAAGAAAAGAGGACCATCCAGTTCATAAACCTTAGTTCCATCTTCTTCAGTATGAGTTTTAGCCCAGATGCGAGCATGTTTCCAAGCAAATGCTAGTGCAGAGATGATTACCCCAGCGATAACAGCAACTGCTAAATCTTCAACCACTGTAATTACTGTAACTGTTACCATAACAACTGCATCAGTACGAGGCATCTTGTTAAGGCGAGAGAAGCTAGACCACTCAAATGTTCCAATACTCACCATAAACATGATACCCACCAATACTGCAACTGGAATGGCATTTAAAACTCCACTCATGCTTACAACGAGTATAATAAGACCAAGTGCTGCTACAAAAGAAGAGAGACGCCCTATACCACCAGAAGTGTAGTTGATGATACTTTGACCAATCATCGCACAACCAGCCATACCACCGAAGAAACCACAAGTAATGTTACCAGTTCCTTGTGCTATACACTCTTTGTTTGCACTTCCTCGAGTGTTACTTAACTCATCTAAAACAGATAAAGTAAGAAGTGATTCTATGATACCAACAAGAGCTACGATGATAGAAAATGGAAGTACAAGCATAATCGCATCTAGTGAGAAAAGGTAGTAAGGAATACCAAAGGTTGGCAGTTGTCCTGCATACTTACTCATGTCATCAAGACCACTTAAAAGAAGAGTGTTTGCTCCTGTGAAGTAAACACCAATAGTTATAACTACAATGGCAACAAGCCCTGCTGGAATAGCTTTAGTTACTTTAGGAAGAAGATACATAATAGCCATAGTAAAAGCTACGAGAATATACATCATATATCCTTGTCCCTCAAAGAACTTAAACTGTGCAGTACCAATAACGATGGCAAGACCATTTACAAACCCGTGAATAGCAGGAGTTGGAACAAGACGAATAAACTTACCGAGTTTAAGCATACCGATAGTCACTTGGATAAGACCTGCTATAACAGTTGCTAAAAGGATGTAGTTAAGAACGGTAATTGCAATGGTTTCATTTGCTGCTTCTGCAAGTGTAAGAGTTTGCGTAACCTGATGAGTTAAACCAACTAAAACAATAGCAACAGCACCAGTAGCACCAGAAATCATCCCTGGTTTACCACCAATAAGGGCTGTAACAAGACCAAGTATAAACGCAGTATAAAGACCAACAATAGGACTTATTCCAGCTATAAAACTAAAAGCAATAGCTTCAGGAACAAGTGCAACAGCAACAACTAAACCAGAGAGAATATCATTTTTAATATTTGCAGCTGTATATTTTTTTAAATCAAACAAATTTTATGCCTTTAGGGAGGTGTCTTTTAATTTGCGAATTATATCTAAAGTGTTATAAAAGTTGCTTTTAATTGGGTGTAATTTTTTCTTTTAAGCCTTTTTTGTAGAGTATATATCCCATAACAGGCAGAGAGAGATTTACAAGTAAGCCTATTAATAGATGTACATTGAGAACATAACTGTTTAATGCTCCTGCTTCTACTAACTGATATACAGACCATGAGCCTACCGGAATGTTAAGTAATAAACTAACTACTAATCCTGGATTATAAAATCTGTGAGTCTTCATCGCTATACCGATATGAAATATACCTGCAATAATCACAAAA
>Ga0256826_1002740_pt1 | contig 10681 bp, 10 predicted proteins | sample CV79metaG_FD_185975 | JGI IMG/M metagenome (GOLD analysis project Ga0256826, IMG submission 185975) | Hydrothermal vent microbial communities from East Pacific Rise, Pacific Ocean - CV79 | ecosystem: Environmental > Aquatic > Marine > Hydrothermal vents | place: Pacific Ocean: East Pacific Rise... | reverse complement strand
GGAATAGCGTTTTTTCTTTTTTGTCATGGAAAATCTCTCCTTCTGAGTATACTAACTCATATGGGAGAAATTCCAATTCACGCTGAACCAATACATCGGCTCAACCTATATTTTATAACAACACTAAACACGTACCGGTTTCCTTTTTGGTCTTAACTATGGCTTCTACCTCATAAGAACTACTTTCAGCCCTGCTTTAGCTTTCTTTTTAAGCTCTGCAATACTTTTCAAGTGAAGGATTCTCCTGAGAATATATTTCGGCCTCATATAAAAAGATTTGTAGCCCTTAACCAACAAATTATCAAGCTCATCTTTTGTAAACAACTCCCCCCAATGAGGAGGAATGAAGTCAGATATCGGGTTCCTGGCAAATTCACGCCAATAATCCTTTTTTATAATTCCACTTCCCAAACCATCAAAATATATTTTTGTCCCTGGAAAGGGCGTCAAAATGGTAAGATGAACGTAATCCGGGTTCAACTCCCGCATCATCGTAAAAGTTGTATTAATATCATCCAGGGTTTCTGTGGGATTACCAATCATAAAATAAGCCAGAATAGGTATTTTATATTTCTTAGTGAGCTTAAAGGTTGTTTTTACTTCTGTAATTGTTATTCCTTTGTTGAGTACCTTTAACACCTTTTCAGTGCCCGCTTCAATACCATAGTGAATACCTTGACAGTTTGCTTTTTTAAGGTGTTTAATAATTTCTTCATCTACGGTATTCACCCGTGTTCTTATATCCCAGCTGATAGGCAGTTGACGTTTTACTATCTCATTACAAATAGCTATTACTCTTTTCTTATCTACGCAAAACGTATCGTCGTAAAATAAGAATTCAGTAATGCCCAGACCGACACACTCTTCCAATTCATCAACAACGTTTTGGGCAGATCTGGCCCGAAAGACCTTTCCCAAATGCGGACGATCACAAAACGTACACTTATACGGGCAGCCTCTGCTGGTAAAAATAGTGGTGACGACCTTTCCAGAAGCTAAAAGAGAACCATACTTTTTGATGGAGGTGAGATGACGAGCCGGGAATGGTAACCTGTCAAGGTCAGTAATTAAGGGATTGCCGCCAGTGTTAATTATTTCTCCCTTTTCTTTAAAAACTAACCCTGTTATCGTTTCGAGCGATGTTCCCGTTTCTAAGGCATGCAGCAGTTTTGCAAACGTTTCCTCTCCCTCTCCCAGAACAATACAATCAACACCTTGCAGATTAATACTTTCTTCAGGAAAAAGATTAACGTGAGGGCCACCCAAGACAACAGTGATCGAGCTATCACATTTTTTAATTACAGTAATACATGCAATAACATCGAGAATAGTCATAGTCATGGCGGTGAGGCCGACAACCTGTGGCTTTGTATTTACAACATGCGTTTTTAATTGCCGATAACCAATTTTTTCAGCCTGGCAATCAAGAACAGACACCTTATAATTAGTAAATTTTTCAACATAAGCTGCAACGTATAACAAGCCAAGGGGAGGATTCACTCCCCTCTCCTCTTCAATTATTGTTGGATTATTACCAACAATTTCATTCGTCCGAGGAGGGTTAACAAGCAAAATATCCATTCTATTTTAATCTCTTATCTATAAGATCAGCTAACATTCCTATTGCCAGCACTGTAAGAGAAGACATTAGAGTAACCCCAAAAGTTACATCCATAATCTTATCTAAGAAAAAATAACTGAGGAAGAATACAGCAAAAGCTAAGAAAAAAAGAAAAATACTCGCAGGAATAAATATTTTTAAGGGATCAAAATACATGGAAGTTCTGATAATAAGCTGAAGAAAATTGAGCGTATCCATTATTGGCCGAATTTTTGATTTCCCCTGTCTGGCATGATAATTAATGGCTATATATTTAACGTTATACTGATTAGTCAGCATGCACAAAGTAATTGTGGTTGTGAAAGAGAAGCCATCACAAATAATATTGAAAAACTGCAAAACAATAGCCTTATCCATTACCCGTAACCCGGAGTTAAGATCGGGAATGTTAACACCGGTTAAAATGTTAGCAAGCTTATTTAAACTCCACTTTGCCGGTAGCCTCATAAGGGGGATATGAACATCATCTCCCGTGCGTGCCCCCACAACCATATCCAATTTATTCTCAACAAACTCCCGAACCAATTCAGGTATTCTTTCATTTGGATAGGTCCCATCAGCATCGGTAATAACTATAATATCAGTTGAAGCCGCTCTGATCCCCGTCTTTAATGATGCCCCATACCCTCTGTTTTCCTGATGAGTCAACACCTTCACCCCGCCCTGTTCTGCCAACACTCCTGTTTTATCTGTAGAACCGTCATCAACAAGTATAATTTCAAAGTTACCCTCCAACAGTTTCAGTTCGGAAATGGTCCGTTCTATGGCAACAGCTTCATTATAAGCTGGAACAATAATGGACGCAGTGTAATTGCCTGGTATTTTTGTTTGATATGTTTCCATTCGGTTTTATATAATAAGAAAAATATTATTTCCTGACAGAGCAATATAACTACATCAAATTCAACAAAATATTTAAGTATTTTTCACCAAAAGATCGAGTTCTGCCAGGCAGCATCTTTTGGGCATGTTTTTCCATCTGAACATCGGGACCGCCATAATTCTGAGACCAATATCTCCTTAAAATTTCTGCTAATTCTTTGGGTGATGAAGGGTTAAAATATACACTTTCCGGCGGATCCTGTTCCTTATGAACGCGTATGTTTGAAAGGATCATACGTTTCCCCACACTTTTCACTTCTTCAACAGTTGAACTCCATCCCTCAAAAAAAGATGGATTTATGACAGCAATCGAGTTTCTAATAAATAGGAACACATCAACGTAATCAATCAGACCAAGCAGTTTTATATTGTTGCTAAGATCATTATTTCCAATATATTGTTTTAACTTCTTAATATGACTTTTGTTGCGATGATCTTCCATATGACCGCTACACAAAAGTAAGATATCCAAACCACTCTCTCTCAAGATGTTTACCGCTTCAAAAACGACCATATGATTTTTGTGTAGCCAAAACTGATTCGGCAGGTAGAAAAATTTCCCATGAAATACATATTTCTCTTCTAACATATTAGAACAATATTTATTAGAAGCACAAGAAAACGACTTTGGCTGAGACACAAAATTTATGACATCAATTTTTTCTTCAAATCCAGGTAAAAAATTATTCAGATCTCTAAGAGTATCTTTGCTGCTAACCAAAACACGATCACTGTGGATGAGCATATTCTCATATCGACTGTCTCGTCGTTGGTATTCATTTTCTGAAAACAATTTCGGCAAATGTTGGTGCTGTAAATCAGGAATCCAGTTCACCAATTTAAAAGGCATTTTTTCGCCGACAATGCCTGAATGAGAAATAATGTCAATTTTATATTTTTTAAGGAGGTTGTTAAGAATGCAATGTGAACCAGTGAGAAGGTATACCCCCTTCCACAAAATGCGCCCGGTACTCTGATGATCAATGATAGAAGAGTGTACGATTTTAGCATAGGCTTTGATTGGTTCAATTAACGCCACATCACATTTTTTCCCTACAAAGACATACGATTCGACTCTATCATCTTCCAGGTAGGAAAGAGCATAAAGAAGATTTCTTAAATAATGAAGTCCTCCTGTCCATTCTTCAGAACCAAGATTCAGGAAAGCGACTCTAATTGTTTTTTTGCTCTTCATACCACTCGACATACTCCTGCAAACCAAGCTCGATGTTAATCTTTGGAAGCCATCCTTTTTGTTTAGCCTTAGAAATATCTGCCCAATAATGTTTTGGGTCTCCCTCTCTGAATTCATGATTAAAGGCGACCAAAGGAATGTTTTTGAATTTAACAGCCATGGTGGTTAGTACTTGATTAACGCTCAGAGTCACACCACTGCCACCATTAATAATTTCATATTGTTGTCCTGATGACTCTGCCATACGAAATAGCAATGCTGCTGCATCCTTTACATGAAGCCAATCTCTTGTCTCTTCACCTGTACCTAAAAAAACAATTTTTTTCCCTGCTGCCTTCGAAAATTTATTACAGGCATCCCACAACAGTTGTTTCTTTAATCCTGGACCGTATACTGAGAAAAATCGAATTACCGCAACGGACAAGTTGAAATTGGTGCAATATGAAGCGCACAATTCTTCTACAATTTTTTTATGGAAGCCATAGGGTGAAATAGGACCAAGCGAGGTCGTTTCCAATATAGACTGATTATCTTTTTTCCCGTAAACAGCAGCACTTGAAGGATAAATAATTTTTGCACGAGGCTGATAAATGCGAAGATACTCAAGAAGGTTAATACTGGCATTTACTGTTTTATTGAAATCATGCAAAGGATATTGCACAGAGTAACCGACAGAAGAACCTCCAGCGCAATGGACAACGCAATCCAGTTTTTCATCGATCTTTGCCAAAGTGTAAAAATCAATATCACCTTCAATCCATCGATCAATACCAAAATCCTCATGGCATTCAAAACCCCAATGTCCATGCCCCATACCAATTATTCGCCAACTTCTTTTTTTGAAATATAAGGCAGTGTAACGGCCAAGAAATCCATGGGCTCCTGTAATTAAAACAGTACTCATCGTTTTGTTCCTATGAATGAATAGAGTCTCCCCGGTGTGGTATCAATTTTATTGAGCAGCGGGACAAGCACCCCTTTGAACAAGCAGTCCGGTATTGAAATACCAGCCTTACGGGACAATTTTTCTTTATACAAGCTCTGAGTCTGAGGAAATAAATTTATATCAGAATCATAAGGTGCTATGACTTTTTTTAAATCCAATCCAGTAGTAAATAAGGCATCAATATATTCGTCGAGTAATAAAGCATTTTCACCGCCATAAAGAGAATGTAGAGGGTGAGTCTTTAGAAATGCCTGCAAATCCTTTTTTCTGCTAAGCACATGTTCTCGAGTAACGATCAGCAAGCCACCGGGTCTCAATACGCGAACCATTTCCTGGCAGAATTTTTCGAGATTCTTTACATGGTGCAACACAGCCCGTCCATAAACAAGATCAAAGCTATTGTCTCCAAATGGGAGCGTTTCGCCATGTTCCTCAATAACAGTAATAGTAAGATTTTCATCCCTGCTCAATTGTTTGATTGCATCGGAGCCAACGATTGAACTGGGGTTTGGTTCAAGGGCAGTAACTTGCCATCTATCTTGTGCCAGAGCATAAGATGAGATACCGCGACCGGCACCGATATCAAGAGCCTTACCACACTGAATGTCTGACAAAACAGTTTGAACAGCTTGCCATTCAGTGGAATGATAGAATCTTTCAGCACTTTCAGAAAGGGGGTCATCATAATAACAAAAGCGAACGATATCTTTTTTATCTGGCTGCTTTTTTAACCAGAGGACTGCCTCTTCCCAGGACAGCAATTCACCTTTCATGTTCTGGAATCTCTCGAATTATTTTCGCAGGATTTCCAGCGACAATGCTCCAGGGGGGAATATCTTTGGTGACGACTGAACCGGCACCAACGATAGAACCCTCCCCTATTGTCACACCTTTTAAGATTATTGAATTGAACCCAATCCAAACTTTATCTTTTATACTAACTGCTTTCCGCTTTACATTCGACCAATCTTTCTCACCCTGAAACCAGTCGGTGACATCATCCTTCCGTAACGAGAATTGGAGAGCATGGGAATCATGGTCAACGACAGTGCATCCCCAGGCAATTAACACATTATTGCCAATAATAATCGACTTTGAGCAGACAAGATGGGCAGCACCGATGAAAGTGTTCTTGCCAATGCTTATCTTGGAATCATCACATTCAAAAGTCAACCGTGCCTCAATAATTGTTCCAGTGGCAATATGCAATAAACATCTTTCCTGCTGTTTGATCCTTGAAAAATTGACTTTTGAGTCACTGGCAATGTTTATATACGTCGAATCTGCAAACCTATATTTACAAAATATAGATAAGAGGTTGGAGAAGAATTTATTAAACATAATCAATTGAATTTCTTTCGCTATCGAGTAATTTTCGAACAACTTTTTCAGATTGGAAAAGAAATATTTTAATATTATTGAGAGTCACATTTTGTTGTAAAGAAAAGCATTCGGAACAATCTAGAGCATAGTGATTTAACTTTCGTCATAATAGAACGTCTGGAATTCAAATATTGTATGATTTGCATATATGACCTCTTGTCCAGAAAAACCGCAGGGAATTTTAACGGGATGTTGGGTAAGGCTCCCAAAGATACGGAATACCCTCCCGTTCCACTACCTTTACAGTGGGTAGCACTGCTATCAAACCCAATATGTTTAATCAGGGATTGTTTAGGGTAAAGCACAAGTCCTTCAACCAAAAAAACACTCAGATACCAACGAATGGCCCAGGAATCTATCTTTCCTTTCAACTGTGCTTCCAGCATGTCAAAGAAATTATAAGCACCCTCAAGATTAAATTTCTTTCTCAAATCCTTATTTTCTTTTACTATCTCATACCCGGACATTTTGGAATCTAAAGAATCCCAGGCCCGCTGCCAGGTGCCCCATCCATAAGAATTAATAAATGGCAGAAAAACACCATCCGTCTTTACTTTAATTACAAGATTAAACATATGCCCTGAAATCTGCATCACCCTATTTTTTTTAGAATAATATTCCAACGCTTCGTTCATAAAACGAAGAAAATCAACGGCAGTCAGAAGATCATCTTCCAATACTATAATTTTACCATATTTATTTATAACTTCTGTTACTCCACTAATTATAGAATCAGCCAACCCAATATTTGTTTTTTGCCTGACAATTTTTACAGTCTTAAATCCGGAAATGGTTTGAAGATAATCACGTACAGCCTGTATATTCTCCCTGTCGCCAGGATTTTTAGGCCCATCTGAGTAAATAAATAAATCGCTGGCACCGGCAAGTTTATTCTTCTTCAATGCATCTACCGTCTGCCTGACATGCCAGGGACGATTGTAAACGAATAAAGCTATGGGGGCCAACTCACTCATAAGGGAATCACTACAATATTATTTTTAACGAGTGCCTTGAAAAACATGGGTTACTTCCCTTGATCAAACAAATCCGGAAGAACAAATCTGCGAGACTCCGTAATATTTTTTTTCAAAGCATCCTTCAGAAAATCTACCGACAAAGTCAAAACAGTGCACAAAATCAGCACCTCATAGTAAACAAGAAAGCTCCTAATCTACTAGCGACAGGAGCCAATGCCCTGTAGAGACGAGTTTTTATGTATCGCTCGTTGCACATTGTAAAAGTATATGGAAATTTCAAGCAGACAATCATTAAACTAAATAATTTTTTACATACGGAGGGAGAATGATTAAGAATTTTTGCTGTCCCCATCCCTCTTGCGAAAGATGATTTCACAAGAAAATACAGATTTAGTTTATGTGCCATTATCACATGATTGACACAAACAGAAGGAACATAGAAAATGGAAATTTTCCTATCCTTCATCCTTTGCAAAAGATCTGTTTCCTCACCATACGCAATCACCTCACCTGCCATACCAAGTTCCGTCTCAAAACCACCAAACTGCGCAAGTAATGATTTTCTGAAAATCATATTAGTCCCACTAATCCATTCATCCTGTCGTAACGATCGAGTGTCAGCACCATTGGACAACGCGCCATAATCTTTGGGGAACCAGGCGGGAACAGGAACAACACTGTAAGCAAAATATGGCCCTCCAAATACAGAGACGGAAGGATATTGGATCGTAAAAGCAATTATGCTTTCAATCCAATCATCATAAGCTTTAGCATCATCATCTATGTAAGCAACATATTGCCCCTGTGCTTCCTGCCAGCCACAATTCCTGGCATGGCTAAGGCCCTGCTGTTTCTCTATAACGACTCGAAAGTGAGAATATTTTTCGACGAATATACAGGCAACGTCCATAGTCGCATCTGTGGAATTATTATCAACTATAATTACTTCAAAAACAGGTTTATCTTTAGCAACTATCTGACAAGCCAGCGAATCCAGACAAACCTGTAAAAGTTCACTTCGATTATACGTGCAAACAACAACTGTAATTAAATACGAAGAAGACATTTTGTTCCGAAACCAATTTCATTCAACAACTGTAGTGTAATGAAATTACTTAATGTAGATTGTTTAAAAGTTTTCCAGGTCCAAAAGCCAAGTCCCTGAGCGTAACGACACACCCTGAACCAACGTTCAGCGAGAATCTGTGAAAATGCAACTTCTGACAGGTATGCTGTTCTCTTATTTGCAGCCTGAAGCTTCAGAAGCCATTTTTCTGTTGCTAAAACAAATTTTCGATCGCAGTTAAAATGCCATGAAGCGATATCATTATGTAAATCAGCTTCCTCTTCAGAAGGCGTTATTCCAAGTTTATACAGATAAAATAGACGCACTTTCGACGCCACATCCTGTTGTTGCATGATGTGGACGGAACCAACAGCACTGGAATGAAGCCTACGCTCTAGCAACACATCGTCAAGATTAGCAAACTGCGTATGAGCAGAACAACGACTCCACAACTCATAATCCTGAGCACATAGATATAATTGATTGAAGTACAATTTCCTTTCTTTAAAAAGACTTCTACGAAACATAACCGTCGGATGATACATCACATTTTCAAATATCATAGTAGCCCGAATCGACGCATCTTCAATCGGTGGTTTCCAGACCCCGTGCTTTTCACCTATTGTCCGCAACCAAGTACCACATATACCGACATCCTGATTCCGACTCATAAATTGATACTGCTTTGCTAAACGCTCGGGTAAGCTGACATCATCACCATCCATTCTAGCAATATAAGTTCCTTTTGCAGATTGCAAGCCTGCATTTAGAGATTGGGTCAAACCTATATTGTCTGGATTGTGAATAATCCGAATTCTTGAATCCTGTTTCTGGTATGATTGGATAATTGTTGGACTCTTGTCACTTGAGCCGTCGTTGATAATGAGAAATTCGAAATCCAGGAATGTCTGTCCCAAAATACTTTCGATCGACTCACAAAGAAATTTTTCTTCGTTATAGACAGACATAAGAACAGTTATTTCAGGATTCATTCCGGTTCAACTTCCGCCCAGATTTCTCCCCAGCGGATCTCCTGATGTTTAATATTCAGCTTCGCATCCTTCATTTCCTGCTCAAATTGTTCGATCGTATACTCTGTGTAATGGGTTTTATCCAGCCGCCATTCCATGCCAAGTTCCTTCTTTAACGGTACTCGCCAATCGCGTTCAAAGAGGGGAACACGTAAGAGTAAACGTCTTGCACCAGTACTCTCTGTAACATTATTGAGAAAAGTCGACCGATTCGGTAAATGTTCAAGAACATTTGACATAATTACCACATCAAACTTACTGCCAGGCAGAGCCTTAAGCACATCTCCTGCAACATACTCAATATTTTGATGTACATATTTTTCTTGAGCTATAGAGATATTGGCATGACTGAGATCAATAGCAACAACCTTTGCTCCAGCTTTCAGAGCCACATCAAAGGACACCGCTCCAATGCCGCAGCCAATATCAAGCACAGTTTCGTTGTTTCCGACCCTGTTTACAAAAAAATCGTGATAACGCATGTGGCGATGTTTACTGTGCACCCCATCACCATGGACAACGGACATTCGCCCCTGCAAAGCATAAAGATGTTCATCAAGAGCAAAAAGAAAGCGAAGAGCCTCTGCCGAAGATTTACGATTTATGTAAAGCTGAACAAACTTCATCACCAAATTCACTGCCCTTTCCCTTTTTAAAACGGAAACTGGCAACCCAACAATTGCAGACAGGGAAGTACGAATGTAACGCACTCCGACTCTACCTGCTTTTCTTACGGTACTCACGCCCTGTTGTCCTGAAGGATATTTTGATAAATTTCAAGCTCCAATCTCAATATCCGTTCAAGAGAGTAATTTTCAACAACAAATTTCCTCGCCTCTCTTCCCAGACGTTTACGAAGTATTTCATCAGATAAAATATTTTTGATACCTTTTCGCAATGAAACAGGATCCGTCTTACAAAGCAGGCCGGTTTTGTTGTGGGTAACAACCTCTCTTACCCCGGAAACATCGCAACCAACCACAGGTAACCCACATGCCATTGCCTCTATGGGTGTTTTGGGGTGCCCTTCATAGAGAGAAGGGAAGACAAAAGCTGAACTCCGGTGAAAATAGTCAGAAAGCTGTTGATTTGGTACCCGGCCATGAAAATGAACCCCACCCACTTTCACAGCTTTCCTCTCAAGTAAACTCCGCAGAGGCCCTTCTCCGATGATATCCAGCTCCACATCCAGCCCCTCTATTGCAAGCAATAAGGTTTCCAGGTTTTTCTCCGGTGCCAGACGTCCCACAAAACATAAATGCCTTTTCCGGCTTCCATTAATCCTGCCCACTGAGAATTTTTCCGTATCCACATAATTAGGAACCACAGTCGTATGCGTGGCAGCAGCCGGAAATCTACCGCTGATATCTTTTAACATTTCCACCGACGTAACAACAATATGCTGCGCTTGCAAAAACACCATTTCTTCGATCTTCCGGCTCAGCTGGGCCAACCTGGATTGCTCCCCCAGTTCAATACTGAGATTTTTGGACCACATATACCCGCAACGGGCAATAAATGGTTTATTGTAATAATTTGCTGCCCTGAGGGCAATTTCTGCCCCATTTGTCTGATTGGTC
>Ga0256826_1002739_pt1 | contig 10685 bp, 8 predicted proteins | sample CV79metaG_FD_185975 | JGI IMG/M metagenome (GOLD analysis project Ga0256826, IMG submission 185975) | Hydrothermal vent microbial communities from East Pacific Rise, Pacific Ocean - CV79 | ecosystem: Environmental > Aquatic > Marine > Hydrothermal vents | place: Pacific Ocean: East Pacific Rise... | reverse complement strand
AAGTGCACCTTTCCCAGCTTCACTAGATTTTTTTTCACCATTAAACGCAGTAAGGTCATCTTTAAACTCTGAAATAACTAAGTTTTCATCATCTGTTAAAAACAGTCTTTTTGCTTTTCCTTCGTAAAGTAGTTCTCTTTTTTCCATCTCTTTTTATCCTTTTATAATTACTAGGGCTTTGATAATATCAACAGCTTCTTTTAGTTGAATATCTTTGTTGAGCATTTCTGGCGTGATTATATCTTTTTTATCTTTTGAGTCAGCTTTTGCTTCCTCTTTTTTTCCATCAACTTTCTCTAACTCTTCTTCTAAGTGCTGTTTTAAGTCCGCTTCTTTAATTGAAAATTCATTTTTATGAGTCTTCACTTCACCTGCAGTTACAGCAATATCTGGTTTTACACCAACAGCTTGAATAGTTCTGCCACTTGGAAGATAGTATCTTGCAATAGTAAGTTTGATAGCCTCATCTTTTGTAATAGGAAGAACAACTTGAACACTTCCTTTACCAAAAGTGTTCTCTCCAACGAGAACTGCACGTTTGTGATCTTGAAGTGCACCACTAACAATTTCACTCGCACTTGCACTACCACCATTTATAAGAACAACTATAGGCACAGTAGTAATAGTTTTTCTTGAAGATGCAGAGTATGTTCTATCATCACTCTTGTTGCGCCCTTTTTGAGAAACAATTTTTCCTTCATCTACAAAAAGGTCAACTAAATCAACTGCTTGGTCTAGTAGACCTCCAGGATTGTTTCTAAGATCTAGAATGATTCCTTTTGTACTTGCTTTTCTTTTGTTAATCTCAGTTGCAACATCACCAGCAACTTTTTTATCAAAACTTGCAACACGAATATAAAGAGTATCGTCGTTTATAACTTTTACATGTACAGACTCAATAGTGATAATACCACGAACAATATGTACTACAATAGGTTTACTCTCACCTTTTCTAACGATAGTTACATCAATAGGAGCACCAACTTTCCCTCTCATAAGTGAAACAGCATCATCAATAGTCATACCAATAGTAGACTTGTTATCAATCTTTAAAATGATATCCCCTGACTTTAAACCAGCTTTATCAGCAGGTGTACCATCAATTGGTGCGATGACAGTAAGTGCTCCGTTCTTCATGCCCACAGTAATACCAAGGCCTCCAAACTCACCACTTGTTTGCACTTTTAGGCGTTTATAATCTTTTTTTGTAAGATAATTAGAATGTGCATCGAGGTTTTTCATCATTCCATCGAGTGCTTTGTCCATTAACTCTTCTATTGTTACATCGTCAACATTATACTGCTCAACAATACTAATAACTTTAGTAAACTTAGCGAGTGACTCTAACCTTGAAGCCTCTACATCTTTAACAGAGCTCTCAGCTGCTAAAGTAGAAGAGAAGAAAAGTCCCATTGCTAGTGTTACAGAGGCAAAGCCTAAAGTGATAAATTTTTTATTTTTCATGAGAAACCTAAAGTTTAATTTTTAAAAAAGATATTATACCAATAGTTGTTAAATAGTGGTTTAAGAGAGCTCTTTAAATTGCAAATTATCTTATTTATATATAATGTCATAAATTATTTTATTTAAGGGTAAATGTCTTATGCAAACAATCAAAGAATATTTAACAAACGACCATAGAAAATGTGACGAAATTTTCGCTCAAATGGAAGAAAAGGCTGGAAGTTCATTAGCAGATGCAAAAGAGATAACAACTGCATTTGTAGAAGATATGGAGAAACATTTTCAGATGGAAGAGCGAGTTATGTTCTTAGAGTTTGAGACAAAAACTGGAATGACTCAGGGTCCAACAGCTATGATGCGTCAAGAACATATGCAGATGAGAGGTCTTATGAGACAACTTTTAGATTCTATTGAAGAAAATAACAGTGATAGGTACTTTGGAACAAGTGAAACTTTGATGATACTTCTGCAACAACACAACATGAAAGAAGAACAGATGCTCTATCCAATGGCAGAACAACACTTAAGTGCTGAGTCTAATCGTATCGTAGATATGATGGACTCTCTTGTAGTAGAGTAGGGCATAAGTTGGAGTTAAACGGTTTATCGGTAGATCAAGCACCCCCAATATCAGCACCACTGCGCTTCTTTTTAGCAGCACCTCTTTTTGGAGTCATTGCTGGGATTTTAATCCTTTTTAGCAATACTTCAGTCTTAATAAATAGATACTCAATGGATGCAATTTTAGTAACACACTCTCTAACTATAGGTATGTTTGCATTTATAATGTTTGGTGCACTTACACAAATGTTACCAGTTTTAGCTGGAGCAAAAATAGCAAAAGTTAAACTCATAACAAAGTACTCATTCTTTGCCCTTACTCTAGGACTCCTAAGTATGATAATCGGACTCAAGTTCGATATAAGTGTTTTAACTAACTTCTCTTATATCGGTTTAGGTTTTGGCTTTCTCGCGATGATTCTTTCCATTGCTTATGCTATAAAAGATGTAAAACATCTGACTGCGACTATAAAAGGGATGGCTATGAGTCTTCTTTTTGCTTTTTTTATAGCACTGATGGGACTTTTTCTTCTTTATGAATATGCAGTAGGTTCTGTTTCTGAGTACCATTTTTTAGTAGCAAATATACATAGTGTATGGGCAATTTTTGGTTTTTCAGGACTTCTTATAATAGGGGTCTCATTTCAAGTCTTACCGATGTTCTATGTCGCTCCTAAATTTAAGCAGTTTTGTAAAAAAAGAGTAGTCTATCTGATAAGTACAGGTCTGCTTATTTGGCTTATTGCAAATAGCTACTATGAAGAGTATGCCTTATATGCAAAACTATGGATAGCACTTTTCTTTTGGGCTTTTGCAACAGCTGTATGGGTGAAGTTTAACAAGCGTAAACGCCCAATAAGTGATGTAACAGTTTGGTACTGGAGAGCTGCTAGTATATTTTTAACATTAGGCTCTTTTTTGTGGATATTTGATGAGTTTTTCAAACATGAGTATATTGTAATGGTGGGTATTTTAATAGGGGGAGGTTTTATCCTCTCCATAATGATAGGTATGCTTTATAAAATAGTGCCTTTTCTCGTATGGTTTCATCTAAATGGAATGGGTTATATGAGTATTCCTACTATTAATGAAATGATAGACAAAGGTCTGGCTAAAGTACAGTTTACTCTGCTTATACTCTCTTTAGTAGGTTTTATTTATGCTTTTTATATACCACAGCTTCTGATTCCATCCGCTGTTTATTTTATAATCAGTATGTTACTCTTGGAGTATAATATATTAGCACCAGTGTGGCTTTACATTAAAACAAAAAAAACAAAACCAGACTTTGATATGAGTGCGTTTAAGATGACAGGAGATTAGAGTTGAAGAGTAGTAAAAATATTATTTTAATTGGTTTTATGGGTGTTGGCAAAGGCAGTGTGGCTCGTGAAGTGATACAACACTCTAAGTATATGGCTATAGATACAGATGATCTTATAGAGTCGATGGAAAATAGAAAAATAAAAAGTGTGTTTGACGAAGAGGGTGAGGCTTACTTTAGAAAACTAGAGAAAAATGTGGCAAGATGGTTAGAAAATAGTGTGCAAAATACTCTTATCTCAACAGGTGGTGGGTTTTATAAACAGACAAACCTCAAAAAAATAGGTATAATTGTACTTCTAGATTCACCCTTTGATGCAATAATAAAAAGAATAAAAGAACATCCTAATGCAGCAAAAAAGTTAAAAAAACGTCCTCTCTTAGCAGATCTACAAAAGGCAAAAGAGCTTTATGATGAACGTAGACCAGAGTACTTAAAACTTGCAGATGTTGTAATAGATGTAACAGATAAAAGTGCAGAGATGTGCTCACAAGAACTTTTAAAAAAGGTAAAAAAATATGCGTAAACTATTTATATATATACTCCTTACTCTCTCTATGTCACTTATAGCAAATGATACAGAGATTCATTGGGCAAAAGATTTTAAAAGTGGAATAGAGAGAGCAAGAGCGGAACATAAGCCTGTTCTTTTTGTGTACTCTCGTCACTCATGTAAATATTGTGTTATTTTAGAGCAGACAACATTTTCAGATAAGAAAGTTATAGAGAGTCTCAATAAGGACTTTGTATCTATAATCGCTTATAGTGATGAGAATGATGCAATGCCTAGAGAACTTTATAGACCTGGAACACCAACTATCTGGTTTTTAATGCCAAATGGTGTGCCTATGTACCAACAAGATAGAAACTTTCCTGTTATGGGTGCTGTAAATGAAGAGTATTTTATGCAACTACTCAGCACAGTGAAAAAAGACTTCGATAAAAGAGATACTAAAAAGAGAGTAAAAAAATAATGATGTTTATAAAATCAAGTGATACAAACTTCACTACAAACTTCGACGAACTACTTGGACGTGGAAAAATGGACATGGAACATGTAAGTAAGATAGTTGGTAATATTATCTCAGAGATTAAAGAGAAGAAAAATAGTGCACTTAAAGAGCATATAGCAAAGTTTGATAACTGGACTCCTTCTAGCGACGAAGATCTTAAAATCTCTACAGAATCTATGAGTAAAGCATATGACAACTTAGAACCTAAACTAAAGTCAGCTCTACATTTAGCCTATGACAGAATTAAAGTGTATCACGACAAGCAAAAACCAAAATCATGGTTTGATACAGAGGCAAATGGAACAATACTTGGACAAAAAGTAACTGCAGTTGATAGTGCAGGGCTCTACATACCTGGTGGAAAAGCAGCTTATCCATCTTCTCTTCTTATGAATGTAATCCCCGCACAAGTTGCAGGAGTTGAAAACATAGTAGTATGTACACCAACACCAGATAATGAACCAAATGAGCTTTTGCTTGCTGCTTGTCACCTTTGTGGAGTGGACCAAGTATATAAAGTTGGTGGTGCTTCTGCAATTGCAGCTATGGCTTATGGAACTGAGAATATTCCTAAGGTAGATGTTATTACGGGACCAGGAAATATTTTTGTAGCAACTGCTAAAAAAATGGTTTTTGGTGATGTGAATATTGATATGATTGCAGGACCTAGTGAAATAGGGATTTTAGCTGATGATAGTGCAAATGCAAATCACTTAGCAATAGATTTACTCTCACAAGCAGAACATGATGAGATGGCAAGCTCTATACTTATAACACCATCTCAGAAATTAGCAGATGCTGTAAAAATTGAACTAGAAAACTGGTTAGTAAAATTACCTCGTCAAGAGATAGCAAGAAAGTCTATAGAAGAGCGTGGTGCTATTATCGTTACATCAGATATGGATGAAGCGATTAAACTTATGAACGACATCGCACCTGAACACTTAGAAGTAGCTACGATGAGCCCTTTTGAACTACTTCCTTTTATTAAGCATGCTGGAGCAATCTTTTTAGGACATAATACTCCTGAAGCTATTGGAGACTATGTTGCAGGACCTAACCATACTCTTCCAACAGGTGGAACGGCAAAGTTCTACTCTCCACTTGGTGTTGAGAATTTTATGAAAAAAACAAGCATTATCTCATTTAGTAATAAGGCAATAAACGAGATAGGTGAAGAGTGTGCATTAATCGCAAATACTGAAGGTTTAACAGCTCACGAACAATCAGTAAGAGTACGTTTAAACTCCTAACCTTAAAGAAAAGTGGTATAGTTTTACTAATACCGCTTTTTTACACATTCCTTAAAATTTTATCAAAAAAATATCACTACTTTATAACTCTCTTAAGATTACTTAGCTAATATTATATCAGTAAAAAAAGCCCCCTGTGCCTTGCATAAGAGTTTCTTTTAAAAATAATTAGTCGTAGTTATAAATCTAAATTAGCCTCAAAAAGGCCGAAGGAGAATATATGCAATTAGGTTTCCTAGTTGATTTACACCTATGTATGGGTTGTAAAGGTTGTGAGATCGCATGTAAAGTGGAGAATGAAGTTCCACTTAGTACATGGAGATTACGTGTTAAGTATGTAGATGTGGGGACTTTCCCAGAAACTAAAAGAACTTTTACACCTCTAAGATGTAATCACTGTGAGAATGCTCCATGTGAAAGAATCTGTCCCGTATCTGCACTTCATTATCTAGATAATGGAATTGTAAATATTGATAAAGAGCGTTGTATTGGTTGTGCTGGTTGTGTTATGGCTTGTCCTTATGGAGCAATCTATATAGACCCACAAACACAAACAGCTGATAAATGTACTTATTGTGCACACCGTATTGCTTCATCTATGATGCCAGCGTGTGTTGTTGCATGTCCAGTTCAAGCAAATATTTTTGGTGATTTAGATGATGCTACTTCAAATATCTCTAAATACATTCAAACAAATCAAGGTAATGTACAAGTGCGTAAACCTGAGAAGGGAACTAATCCTCATCACTTCTATGTAGGCGGTGGTAATGTTTCTCTTAACCCTTTAGCTTCTCATAGAGTTGACGGTCACTCACTTTTTAACAAGATTACAACACTTCCAGTAGGAGGACACCACTAATGGCAGCACATGAAATTTTAGCAGCTACACAAGCTGTAGTAACTTTAGATGTAGCAATCCCAGGTATCGTTTGGCCTTGGTTAGTTACAGTAAATATGTGGGCAAAAAGTATTGGTACAGGTGTAATTTTTATGCTTTTCTTACTTTTAAGAATGCACCCAGAATCTGGTCAGAAGTTAAGATTACAAACAGCAGCAGCTGCATTTGTTTTTATTAACATATTTTTACTATTTACACTTGCTGACTTACACCAACCATTTAGAATGTGGCATATCTTTTTCTATCCTCATTTTACTTCAGCGATTGCAGTTGGCTCATTTATGGCATCAGCATTCCTTGGTTTACTTACACTTTTAGTGTTTGTAGGATGGAGATCATTAAATAAAGAAGAGTGTGCAGCTAAATATGACAAGTTACTTTTATGGGTAACTCTGTTAGCTATTCCTGTTACTCTTTATACTGCTGCTCTTATGAGTCAGTGTACAGCACGTGAACTATGGCAAATGCCAGCAGAATCAGCACAGATGATTTTAGCAGCTTTAGTTGCAGGATCTGCGTTTATGATTCTTCTTGGTGGAAACAAACTTTCTTATGAAGCAAAACAGACTATGGGTACAGTTCTCGGACTTAGTGCTATGATGGCGTTTATTATCTATATGTCAGAGTATGTTTTTGGACCAATGAAAGCAGAAGAGATTGCATTTACTTTAGAGTATATCAAAGGTGACGGACCATACACTGTTATGTTCTGGTTAGGTCAATGGATGACTTATATTATACCAATGGGACTTATCGTATTAAGTAGAAGTTCAAAAAGCGAAGCTATTTTAAAACTAGCTGCGATATTAGCACTTGTGGGTCTGTTCATGGTTAAACATGTATGGTTAATTATTCCACAATTATTACCAATGAGTTAAGGAGAAACTATTAATGTATTTACAAAGTAGAAGAACATTTTTAAAAGGTGCTGCATTTACTGTTGCTGGTGCCGCTATTGCTAAGGGTGTATTTACAGCCGATGCAATTGCTGAGTCTGTTGAAGAGAGTAAGTTTACTAATACTCCAGATTCTTTATCATTCTATCCTCCAATGGAAGAGTGGAATGATTTTAAAGAGTTAGATGGTAACGACTGGAAACGTGGTGGTATTGACCGTCACGGTGTTAGAAGTGAATCAAATCCAGATGGTATCGAAGTTAATGATTACGCTATCGTACCAACTGCTTGTTCAAACTGTGAGGCATCTTGTGGTTTAACAGCTTGGATTGATAAGAAAACTTTTACAGTTAAAAAGTATATGGGTAACCCATTACACCCAGGTTCTCGTGGTAGAAACTGTGCAAAAGGTTATGCAACTCAAAGTCAAATGTACGATCCAGATCGTATAGCATTCCCACTTAAGCGTGCTCCTGGTTCTGCTCGTGGTGAAGGTAAATGGATTCGTACTACTTGGGACGAAGCTATGACGACTATTGGTAACAAAATGCATGACGCTATTTCTGGCGATGATGAGTTATCTAAAAAATCTTGTATGTTCCATGTTGGACGTCCAAATGAGAATGGTTTTACTGGTAAAGTATGGCAAACTCTTGGTCAAGATTGTTTCAATTCACATACAAACATCTGTTCATCAGGTGGTCGTACACCAACTATTCAGTGGTCAAATGATGATAGAACATCACCGGATTGGGCTAATGCGAAGTTAATCTTCCTTAACTCTTCTCATGCTGCTGATGCTGGTCACTACTTCCAACAAGCTGCTGGACATATTGCTGATGCTAGACAAAAGGGTGCTAAACTTGTAGTTATGGATCCTCGTATGTCTAACTCTGCTGGTATGGCAGATTTATGGATTGCTTGTTGGCCTGGTACTGAAGCTGCACTTTACTTATACTTAGTACAACGCATGCTTACAGAAGGCAAAGTTAACAAAAAATTCGTGAAGAAATGGTTTAACTGGGAAGTTATGATGGATAACCGTAAATACCTTGAATTCATGGTAGAAAAAGGTTATATTTCTAAAGTTCCTGCAGGAAATACTTTTGAAGATTATATTGAAATGTTAAAAGAGCTTTATGCTCCTTATACATTAGAGTATGCTTCTAAAGAGACTCACGTTCCAGCTTATAAAATCGAAGAATTATATGATATGTTCATCTGGGCAGATACATCTATATCTTCATACTTCTGGCGTGCTTCTGCTGCTGGTAACCTTGGTGGTTGGACTTCTGGTCGTACTGGTTACTTAGCACTTGGTATGCGTGGAGCTATCGGTCCTGAAGGTGGAACTTTCTTCCACCACTGGCATGTTATTTCTGTTGCTGGTAAAGGTGGTAGTTCAACTATAGGTCAAGGTAAACGTGGTTCTGATGTTCCTAAAATTGATACATGGAATGAGCTTTCTTGGCCTCCAGAATGGCCTTTATCTACTTATGAAATGTCTTTCTTACTTCCACATTTACTTGCGGATACTGAATGGCAAGACAAATGGACTAAGAAAGGAATGAATGTTCCTAAGAAACTTTCTGTTTGGATTCCTCGTATGTATAACCCAGTGTGGATTAATCCTGATGGTTTCAGATGGATTGACACGATCAAAGATGAAAGCAAAATGGAACTTACATTTAACCTTTCACCTACATGGTCTGAAACTAACTGGTATGTTGATTATATTCTTCCTGTTGGTTTAGCTGGTGAGCGTCACGATCAGCACTCTGAAGCTACAATGCCAGCACGTTGGACTTCTTTCCGTCAACCGGTTATGCGTGTTGCTTTAGAAAAAGCTGGATGGAAACCTAAGAACCCTAACCGTGCTACTCTTGAAGCACACATTAAAGCGGGTCTTGGTGAAGTTTGGGAAGAGAATGAGTTCTGGTTTGATATGTGTGTTAACTACATCGATCCAAAAGGCGATATCTTCTTAGATGCTGCTAAAACTAAAACTATTAAGTCTATGTGGGAGTCTAAAAAGAACCCAGGTAAACCAGTTACTATCTCTGAGTGGTATGATGCTGCGTTTGGTGACAACTTACCAAACCTTAAAGCAACTGCTACATCTGATGAGCGTTACAAAAATTCTGAATTCCCAGTATATGAGTACATGAGAGATCATGGTGCTTGGATGGAAGAGAACAAAATTTACTCTCCACAAGAGCGTGAAATTAAAGATGACGGTAAGAACTATATAGCTCATGGTCACAAATATGACAAAAAACATGTACATATCGACAAACGTACGGGTGTAATGACTGCTGAACACAATGGTAAAAAGAAACCAATGGGTATCGAAATCGATGGTGTTAAAATGGAAGGTTTTGCAACTTTAGATAAGAAACTAGATTTCTTCTGTGAGTGGCTAGCTGACGATTGGAAATGGCCAGAATACTCTATTCCTTTCTATCCAAGAAATGAAGATGAGAAAAAAGAGATGAAAGAGATCGTATCTCATGTTAATCACATGTATATGAAAGAAGAAAACTCGTATGCTCTTAATACAGTTTTCCGTTTACCATATAATATTCATACTCGTTCTGCTAATAGTAAGCACTTGATGGAAATTTCACAAAATCATGACCCTATTTGGATTTCAACTCCAGATGCTGCTCGTCAAGGTTTCAAACGTGGTGATTCAATTCGTGTTAGAATTACAGATAGTATTACAGGTTTAGATTCTGGTTACTTCGTAGCTATGGCTGTTCCAACTGAGGGTGTCCTTCCAGGTACTCTTGCTTGTTCTCACCATGGTGGTAGATGGAAACTTGTAAACTCTGTAACTATTCCAAATGGTGTAACAGATGGTAAAGTTGATTCTCAGCCAATTGCTAGAGATATGAATGATCCTAAATTTATGGCTCATTCCCCTGCGGACGTTGGTTCTGTTGCTGGTCAAATCAAAATCGAAGATTATGATGGTACTGGTGGACTTAACTCTTACGGTGTTCCAACTGCTGAGTTACAAATGGATGGTAAAGAAGGTAAACTTACATATGTAGAGGGTCTTAAACCTTTCCATGCTGATAGATTTGCTGACTACAACCGTGACTCTGGAAATATCTGGTGGGATGGACTAAGTGGTTCATGGCAAAATGCTGTAGCTGCTCCACACCCGGATCCAATTTCTGGTATGCACTGTTGGCACCAAAAAGTTATTTTAGAGCCGGCACAGCCTGGTGATAAAATTGGTGATATTCATGTTAACTATGAAAACAACTT
>Ga0256826_1002738_pt1 | contig 10686 bp, 12 predicted proteins | sample CV79metaG_FD_185975 | JGI IMG/M metagenome (GOLD analysis project Ga0256826, IMG submission 185975) | Hydrothermal vent microbial communities from East Pacific Rise, Pacific Ocean - CV79 | ecosystem: Environmental > Aquatic > Marine > Hydrothermal vents | place: Pacific Ocean: East Pacific Rise... | reverse complement strand
TATGTATCAGTAAACGATGAAAATTTAGTTTCAGTTCTAAATACACAGCAATGGTATAGAGCAAGAGATATTTTAAATATTCAAAAACCATCTGGAATATTTATATACAATGCTCCAGGTCATGAATCACCAGCAACATCATTTCAAATTAAAGGAAGAAAATATGAATAGAAAAGTACACTTACTAGGAGCAGGTCCTGGAGATATTGAGTTAATGACAGTAAAATCTCTAAGACTTATAAAAGAAGCGCAGGTAATAATATTTGATAGATTAGCTAATCCTTTGATTTTAGATGAAGCACCTTCAAATTGTGAATTTATTGATGTTGGGAAAACAGATGGGAAACATCCTGTAAAACAAGATGAGATAAATGAAATAATTTATCAAGCATCTTTAAAATATGATAATGTCGTAAGATTAAAAGGTGGAGATCCTTTTGTATTTGGTAGAGGTGGAGAAGAAGCACTATACTTAAAAGAAAGAGGAATACAATTTGATATAATTCCTGGAATTACTTCTGCTATAAGTGTACCTGCATATGCTGGTATTCCTGTAACTCAAAGAGGTGTTGTAAGTTCATTTAGAGTAATTACAGGTCATGAAGCACCGGGAAAAGCTGTATCTCAAATAGATTGGAATTCATTTAATACTGATGAAACTTTAGTATTTTTAATGGGTCTTCATAACTTAGATAAGATTTCATCAAACCTAATCAAAGCAGGAAAAGACAAAAACTATCCCGTTGCTGTAATTTCAAAAGGGACTACAAAAGATCAAAAAGTTGTAGTTGGAACTTTAGAAAACATAACACAAAAAGCTAAAGGTTTAGAAACACCTGCACTTATAGTTGTTGGGGAAGTTGTAAATTTAAGAGATGAGCTTAAGTGGTTCGACTAAAGCAAAGATAGTAAAGTCTTAACAAAATAATTCGTTAAGACCTTCTTTATCTATTGTTTTACTTTTTGTATCAATTAAATTATCATTTTTAAATACTCTTAGTAGTCTTGATAATGTTTCAGGAGTAATATTCAAAATTTCAGCAATTTCAATATTTTTTGTCTTGAAAAATTCATTTGGAAAATCATGAATAAACTGGGCAACTCTTTCTTTTGCATCTAAAACTAAGTGTCTTGAGATAACATATTCTAAGTTTTTAATCTTTTTAATCAATGATGTTTGAATACTAAATGCTAATTCATGATTTGCATAAATAATCTTTTTTAATTTTTCAAAATCAATTTTTAACATTACTACATCTGTAAATGCTTTTGCAGTTGCTGGAAATGGTATATGTTCAAAATTTGCAACTTCTGCTATTAACTCATTTGTATGAAAATATTTTAATACTATTTCTTTATCATGAGAAGACATTTTGTATAACTTAATAACACCCGATACCAAACAATGTAAATGATTTGAAGTATCACCTTCATAAAAAACAATATTCTCTTCAGAAAACTTCACTAAAGAACTAAACTCCTCAATTTTACTTAAAGTATCATCATCGATATCTTTAAATAAATATATATCTTTAAGTTTTACCTTCATATATTTTCATCCTTGTTTATAATATTTTTTTATACTATAATTAACTAATTATGATTGTATCTAAATAATTATAAAATAAGGACAAGAAATATGAATAATAAGTTTAACAAATATATTAAAGCAGTTGGGACTGGACCTAGACATAATTATGATTTAAGCTGTGATGAGATGCAAGAAGCAATGACTATGATATTAAATCAAGAAGTATATCCCGAACAAGTGAGTGCATTTTTATTAGGTTGGAGATTAAAACCTGAAACTGCTGATGAATTTAAAGGTGCATTAAAAGCATTTGATAAATTTATTATAAGAAATAAAATTCAAAACTCAGTTGAACTTGGATATCCATATGATGGCAAAAGAAATAATCCATATTTATTTTCTCTTATTGCAAAAGTACTTGAAAATCATGATATTAATATCGTTGTTACGGGTGATGAACTTCAACCTGCTAAAGAAGGATTAACTGTTAAAGATATTGCTTCAAATATTACACATCCTTCATCATTACATTATTTTGATAGAAAAGATATCTTTAAACAAATGAATCAGCTTACACAAACAAGATTAAGATTAGGTACAAGAACTGGACTTAATACTGTTGAGAGGCTTATAAATCCAGCTTTATCTTCTTTTGCTATTACTGGTGTTTTCCATAAACCATTTATGGAAAAATACGCAAAAATGTTTGCTTCAAATTATAAAAAACTTGTAATTATTAAAGGAAATGAAGGAACATCTGAAATATATAGTAAATGTCAATACTGGATAATAGAAGATGGTATTACAACAGAGTATAAAATAGATCCTCTTGATTTTGGAATAAATTATACTAAATCATGGGATAAAATATCTTTAGAAGAGTCTTTAGAAAATATCAATAATCCAAGTGAAGAGTTAATCAAAATTGCAAAACTAAATGCAGCTCTAATTTTATTTGTAGCAAATAAAGTTTCAAGTGTTGAAGAAGGTTATGATTTATTAAAATAATCTCAAATTAACTTTGAGATTATTTATAAAATATTATTTTATAGTATAGAATTCAGTTTTAAGAATTTTAAATTGCGTAGCTTCTTTACTATCTTGTAATTTTAACTTTTTAATCATTTTTGGATTTACTAAATAAAAACCAAATTCAACTTCTACAATATCACCACTTTTTATATCTACTTCATAATTTATAGTTCTTACTTCACCAGCTTTTAACATTGTATCTTTATAAATTCCTGTAGCTGCCCATGGCATTGCTGGCTTATTATTAGCACCTAATATTCTCATAAATGGAGTTGATTTTAGTTGTTTTGTATTTACTCTAATATTTAGTTTACCTAATCTTAAAGGATGTAACAATAAATTATGTGTAGCTTTGTTTTGTAATGTTACATTAAATCCAGTTGCTGTTTGTTTAAAATCAAATACTAAATATTTAGCTAGCATTTCTGGTTTATTTCTAGATCCTGCAAAACCATGATAAGTATGTTTTTTAGTAATTTTAATAGTCGTTGCACTACCTTTAACTTGAGGCATATGACATGTTATACAGTTTTTTTCTTCGTTTGAAGCACCTGCATTTTCAACTGTACATACATTTTGACCATGTTCATTCTCAAAGTGAGCATGACATCCCATACACATTTGACCAGTATAGAAACCTTTATTTGAATAATCTATATTATGAAATGGCGAACCAGATGTTTTTTTAAGTAATCCAAAAAAACTAGATTCCTCTTTAAACATTATTTTTCCATCACGATTATTTTTATTTGCAGCATAAATCATTTTCTTTTCTTTTGTTAAAACTGATTCATCATAAGGAGATGCATGTTTTTTAATATCTGTAATACTATGACAATATACACATGAAATTGCTTCTTCTTTTTGTACAGTATTTTCTTGTGGTACTGCATCAAGTTCATTTGCTAAGGCATTTGTGATTCTAACATCACTAGGAGTATGACACTCATTACAAGAATATTTATTTTTAGCTTTTTGGGGATGAAGTTTCCAAATTGCTTTATGAATATCATCTTCAAATATTGAGCTTTTTCTATGTGCTGATTCATAAAACTCACCATATATTGTAGGATGACACCCTTTACAAGTTTTACTTGTCTCATAATGTGTACTAGAATATAAATTTAAAATAAAAAGTAATAATAAAATAATTTTTTTCATTTGTTGTCCTTATAAATAAAATTACTGTATATTATAATAATTATTAAAAATTTGTATTGACAGATATCAATTATTGTATTTAAAAACTAGCTTGATTTAAATCAATATTTACTCTTTTTATAAATGATAAAATATATATCTAAAAAGGAAAAATATGAAAATTAACTTTAGAAACATTATATTAAGTTTAGGTGCAATTTTATTACTTACATCTTGTACTAGTTCACCTGAAAACAAAAAAAATAATCATGGTACTGAAAATACTTCAAATCATAGTAGTGTTATCAATATAAATAATCACAATATTGCAGATAATGCAACGGATGATGAAATTGTAAAAGAAAAAAAGTATCAAGAACATATTAAAAAGGTTAAAAAAAGTAAAATGCATAAACTAAAAGAGCCTAAAGTTGATTTAGAAAAGTTTTGTTTTGAAAATAGTAAATCAATTCACTATAAAGCAAATGAGAGATGTGAATAAATAGTATAAAAATACTATTTATTCATTGTTGGATAAAAAAACTCTAAACATCTTGCACTATGAAAAGATCTATTAAATTTTGGTGATTGAAATTCATCTCCATTTAAAATCCAACCTTGAGGTTTTGTAGGATCTATAATAATTGATTGTGCTACTTTTCTTTGTGCTTTACTTTCACATATAACAGCTCCACCTTTTAAAAATCTATCTTTTACATCTGCCATTCTTGTAGTTGTCACTAAAAAATGAGCTCCAATAAATCCTGCCATTGTAATTGCTACAAATGGAACTGTTTTTTTCCAAGCTTGTCCATTACCAACAAATGGTCTAGTCCCTACAAATAATGCTGCTCCTAAAGCAAATAATCCTATAAGTAAATATCCACCTTCAAGTTCTAAAAAATTTTGCATTATAATTGTTCTCCTATTTTAATATTTTGTTCTTCCCATATTGATTCATCATCTGTAAAGTATTTTAGTCTTACTTTTTTAAATTCTCTTGATGAATAAAGTGGCATATGTGATTTCGACTCGATCTCTTTTTCAATATCCGCAATCACTGCATTTGTTTCCTCTTTTGTTTTACCATGAACCATAGTAAATAAGTTGTATTGCCAGTTATCATATTTTGGTCTTAAATAACAATGACTAACTGCTGAAAACTCAGCTGCTGTTTTACCTATAATCTCACCATCTTTTTCATCAACATCCCATACAACCATTGCATTTGCATTGAACCCTGCTCTTCTATGATTTAATATTGAAGCAAATCTTCTCATAAGTCCACTTTTTTGTAAATCTTCAACTATTTTGAAAAAAGTATCATATGAAATATTTAAAGTTTTTATAATATCTTCAAAAGGCTCTTCTTTGATTTGTATATCATGTTGTAAAAGTTTTACTATATCCATATGTAATGGTGTCATATCTATAGCAATTTTTTCTTTTTTTGCTACTTTTTCTTTTTTGTTTTCTTTTCCTGTAGTATCTAGTTTTACAGATATTTTAAATAACTTTAATGTAGGTAACATTATATAGTCATTTGCTTTTGTAAGTTTAGCTAATATTTCTATAGTTTTATCTAGTCCTATTTTACTTGTAGGCGAACAAGCCATTGTAAACCAGATATTAAACTTATGATTTCTTTCATAGTTATGAGATACCCCTGGATGATTGTTTATAATCTTAACTGCATCATCTATTTTATCTTCGTCAATTTCAAATGCTACAAGTGAAGATTTATATCCTAAACTTTTAGTATCAAATATAGCAGATGTTTGTCTTATAATTTTTTCCTCTTTTTGTTCTTGAATTATTTTTATTACATCTGATTCATTCATATCTAATTCATTTGCTATTGATTCAAAAGGTCGTGGAGTTAATGGAAAGTTTTTTTGTACTCTTAATAATATTTCTTTTATCATTTATATCTTCTTTATATTTATCTTAAGCAATTATTGTATCGTATATATATTAGTTAAAAATTAATTTATATCAATATGTATTAATAGATTTTATGTTAGAATCATTTCATATTGAAACAAAGGTATTTTATGGCTTATTTCCCAGCTTTCATCAAGCTTGATGATATGGATATACTGATTGTAGGTGGTGGATATATCGCTAGTGAAAAGCTTGAACATCTATTAGATTTCACATCAAATATCAAAATAATAGCTCCCATTCTTAGCCCATATATGAATGAGATGATTGAACAAAATAATCTAACATATGAAAATAGAAAATACAATAAAACTGATATAAATAATTTTGGAATTGTAATTGTTGCAGTTGATGATATACCTTTGCAAGAAGAGATTTTTAATGAAGCAAAATTATTACCAAATTGTCTAGTAAATAGTGTAGATAGCGTAAATTATTGTGATTTTATATTTCCTTCATATATTAAAAAAGATGACTTAACAATTGCCGTTTCGACTAGTGGAAGTTCACCTGCTATGGCAAAGCACTTAAGAAAATATTTGCAAAAACTTATTCCAGATTCTATTGGAAGTTTTTTAAAACAAATGAAAGATTATAGAAAAACTATGCCAAAAGGAAAACGAAGAATGGAATTTTTAGATAAAAAAGCACAAGATTATATAAATACGTGGGAGAAGAACTAATGAAACCTAAAATGAGTAATTTTTTTATAGTAGCTTTAGCAATATTATTTTTTATTTTAGGATTCAATGCATTAAGAGATGCACAACCTATACATAAAAGCAAACGAATATATAAAGAGATAAAAAAATACAGTCCTTATTATTTAGAAAAACGAATTGGTGGTTTTCAAATCATGATGAAAAATTCTAAAGAAAAAGAAAAACCACCTATTACTGAGGTTTTTTCAAGACTTGATCAACTAGAACAAGGTTGGGGTAAAGATGCACTTAAAATCATAAATAATGATTTAATTGTAATGGATAAAAATGGTACAACTATAGGAACTATTAAAATAAAAACTAATGAAGAAAAACAATGGATTCAATCATTTTTTAAAATAAAATAACATTTAGAAAAGTATTTTCATAAAGGATATATAATGTTAAAATTAATATTTTTAATTACACTTTTGAAGATATCTTTACTTGCAAATAATCAATTAAGACAAAAAGTATTAGACAAAGGATTAGATCCTATTCCTAGTACTTTTGAAGAACTTAAAAATCTTTTAGACACACCATCAAACCCTATTACAAAAGATAAAATAAATCTTGGAAAACTACTTTTTAATGATAAAAACTTAAGTCTAAGTAGAAAAATAAGCTGTGCAACTTGCCATGATATAAATAAAGGTGGAGAAGATAGTAAAGCAACTGCTATTGGGCATATGGATAGAAAAAATCCTCATCATTTAAATACTCCTACCGTACTAAACGCTGCTTTTGCTACAAAATTATTTTGGGATGCAAGTAGTCCAAATCTTGCTAATCAAGCAAAAGGACCACTTCAAGCAACATTTGAAATGTCTTCAACTCCCTCTTTAGTAGTACAAAGAGTAAAAGAAAATCAAAAATACATACAAGAATTTAAAAAAATATATAAAAATAATACTTCAATCACATTTGATAATATTACAAAAATAATTGCTACCTATGAAAAGACACTTCTAACCAGAGGATCATTTGATAAGTTTTTAGATGGAGATGACAATGCTATAAATGGCAAAGCAAAAAAAGGTTTAGAACTATTTATAGATATTGGTTGTAAAGGCTGTCACAATGGTCAAGCAGTAGGTGGTGAAATAATTGCAAGATTTCCTCTTAGGCCATATAACGGGCTTTTAGTACCAAAGTTTACTTATGATGGGAAAAGACATTTACATAGTGTTAAAATAGATTTTCAATCAACAAGAAATAAATATCCTTTTGATAATATTGGTGGATTTTTAGGACGTGCATCTACAGGATTTTATAGAGTTCCACTTTTACGAAATATAACAAAAACTGCACCCTATTTTCATAACGGTATGGTAGATAACCTTGATGATGCAATTTTTCTTATGGGAAAGCACCAATTAGGTTTTCATCTTAGTAAAGAACAAATATCACAGATAAAAGAATTTTTTAAAACTCTTGAAGGTGATATTGTAAAGTACAATTACTAGATTTTACTTTTTCATCCATTTTTTAAATGGTTGTAAACTATCAATATAATCTGCAAGATTACTTAGTTCTTCACCATTTAAAGGTAATGTAGGCATTGCATTTGAAGAATATCCAAAAGACCTATACATGCTTCCTGGATTTTGTGCGTATGCTATAATTTCTTTTTTTGTTCTTGTATATGAAACAAGATTAAAATCTTTTCCAAAACTACCACTCATATTTATGCTGTGACAAGTTGCACAATGCATAAGATATAATTCTTGACCTATTTTTTTATCTGCATTTAGATGTGCACAAAATACTACCATAGTAAGTAAAAATAATTTTTTCATTTGATCCCTTTTCTTATTGTTTTTTTGAACTATATCTAAATAGGATAAAAATAGTCTTAATTAAGATATTTAAAATAAGACATTATTTATCTTATTTAGTTTTTTCTTATTCTATGTTAAGTGCTTAAGTAAAAAGAAACGGTAAAATTTATTAAATAATATTAAAAGTAGGATAAATATGAGTGAATTTTTAACAACTAATGAAGATAACAATTTAGAAGATGGCCATCCCGTAAAAGTATATATGGATGAGAATAAATTAATAAAAAAACTTATTAATGATATCAATGAAATAAATATTGTAGATAATTATGAAGAATTTATAACTACATTTAATCAATTTTGTTTAATAGAAAAGCATTATGCTAGAAAAGAAAATCAACTTTTTCCATATCTTGAAACTTATGGTTGGACAAGTCCATCGCAAAATATGTGGGCAATGCATGATAATATAAGAGATGATATAAGAGAAATAAAAGCAGCTATCAAAGAGAAAGATATATTACATATTTCAAATAAGCTTCAAATGGTTTTTGCAACAGTAAATCACCTAATACAAGTAGAAGAGCAAAGACTTTTACCAAATGCATTAACAATGCTTAGTGTTGAGGATTGGAAAGAGATGAGAACAGGTGATGAAGAGATTGGATGGATGTTTGATGAAGCACCTACTGAATATCCAAAAGTTGATAGCCCTGAGTATATTCACCCTAGCCAAGATACTAAAAAAAGAAAGTTACCTTTTTCACTTGATGGAAGAATAAGACTAAATGAAGGATATTTATTAGAAGACCAACTAAATCTAATGCTTCAGTTTATGCCTGTAGATTTAACTTATGTTGATGAAAATGATATCGTATTATTTTACAATCGTGGAGATAATCGAGTTTTTCCAAGAAGTGCAGGAATTATAGGAAGAGAAGTTAAGTTTTGTCATCCTCCAAAAAGTGTAGATCAAGTTCTTATGATTTTGCGAGAATTTAAAGCAGGAAGAAGAGATGAAGCTGAGTTTTGGATTGAATTTAAAGAGAAGTTTATACATATTCAGTATTTTGCAATAAGAGATGAAGATGGTACTTATAGAGGTGTTATTGAGATGAGTCAAGATGTAACTCATATTAGAAACCTTAAAGGGCAACAAAGACTTTTAGATTGGGAATAATATATTCTAATCTAAAGTTTTTAAACTTTTTTTAGGCTTCACGCCTAAAGATTTAAACTCTTCTGTTCTTCGCAGAAGATTTCCTCTTCCAGTTGCTAGTTTTGAAAATGCATTTTCATATGTAGTATTTGACTTTTTAATACTCTTTCCTAATTCTTCCATATCACATACAAATCCTTCAAACTTATCATATAAATCTGCAGCTTTTTTTGCTATTAGTTTTGCATTGTCATTTTGGTCTTGTACTTTCCAAATATTTTCAATAGTTCGTAAACTAACAAAAAGTGTAGATGGAGATACTATCATGATATTATTTTGAAATGCTTGATTAAATAGCTTATTATCAGAAGACGCAGCTAACATAAAAGCACCCTCAATAGGTATAAACATAAGTACAAAATCCAAAGAATTTACTTCTTGTAAATCTTCATATTTTTTACTACTTAAATCTTTGATATGTGAGTTCAAAGATGTTATTAGTTCTTTTGTTGCTAGTTCTTTTTCTTCTTTAGTATTAGCTTGGGTATATTTTACATAAGATGTTAAAGAAACTTTACTATCAATAACTATATCTTTTTTTGAAGGGAGATGAACAACTACATCAGGTCTTAATCTCTTACCATCTTGTGAAGTAAAAGTACCTTGCACACTATATTCTCTACCCTCTTTTAATCCACTTTGTTCTAATACTTTTGATAGTATCATCTCACCCCAATCACCTTGAGTTTTATTTTCACCTTTTAGGGCACGGGCTAGATTATTTGCATCTTGGCTTACTTGAATATTTAAGTCTTTTAGGTATTTTATCTCATTTATAAGTGAAGTTCTTTGTTTTGTTTCTTCTGAATAAATATCATTTACTCTTGTATTAAAAGAGTTTAGTTGTTCTTTAAAAGGTTTTAGTACTAAGTTTAGATTTTCGTTTGATTGTTTTTTATTTTCTACAAATATCTTATTTGCTAGATTTTCAAATTCATGCTTTAGTTTTTCTTCTGAATTTTTCAAAATATCTAGTTTTTCATTCATTGATATTTCTTGTTGCTTTAATTTTGTTTTTAAAGTTGATATTGTTGAACTATTTTCATTTATAAGTGCTTGAATACTTTTTAATTCATTATCTTTTTTATTAACTTGTTCAGTTAAAAGTATAATTTGTTCTTTATGATTATTTATTATTTTCTCATGAGAATCATTTGTTTGAAAAAGAAGTTCATTTGATGATTTTTCCAATTGATTTAACTTGTCTTCATAAGATATTTTTTGATTATCATTTTGATTTTGCAATGATGTTATTTTGATATTGGCTTCATTTTGTATGGCATCATTTATTATGCTGTATTTATTTTTTAATATATACCATGATATTACACTTCCTAG
>Ga0256826_1002736_pt1 | contig 10695 bp, 15 predicted proteins | sample CV79metaG_FD_185975 | JGI IMG/M metagenome (GOLD analysis project Ga0256826, IMG submission 185975) | Hydrothermal vent microbial communities from East Pacific Rise, Pacific Ocean - CV79 | ecosystem: Environmental > Aquatic > Marine > Hydrothermal vents | place: Pacific Ocean: East Pacific Rise... | reverse complement strand
TAGAGTATTTTTAGGGGTTTTAACCACGTTAGGACTCACTCTTTCAAGTTTAGAAGCAGACTCTCTAGGCTCTTTACTTTTTCATGGTAACTGCATAACCTGTCATGAAGAAGTCAAAGCAGTCTCAGCTCCTTCTGTTATGGAGTTTCGTGCAAACTACCTCAGAGCATTTCCTCAAAAAAAAGATTTTGTAACATATATGTCTACATGGGTAAAACACCCAGATGTGCAAAAGTCCATCATGCAAGATGCCATTAAAAAGTATGAGCTCATGCCAGATCTTGGTTTTGAGAAGAGTACGTTGGAGATAATTTCAGAGTATATTTATGATACTGATTTTTCTAAAATACATGAGGGTCACGAGTAAGTATCAACCCCAAAAGACACATGTGGGGTCTTCATCTACCTCTTTTAACAACTCTTTGATTTCAGTTTTTGGACTAAGCCCATCATAGATGAAGAATTTTTCATGCTGATTAGGCCAATAGAGTTTCCATTTCATTGTTTTATTATCAAATGTCATTTTGGCAATCTTCATATCAATCCACTCTGAATTATCATCCCATTTAGGTCTAGATTCTAAAAGTGTAAAACTATTACCTCTTACTGAATATTTTAATTGAATCTCATTTTGAATTTCTTTTGGAATTTTTGTTTTACAAAAGTATTCAATCTGTATTTGGGCCAATTGTTTTTGTAATGGTGGTATTGCCAATGTATTTCCTTATCAGTTACAATTTAAAGTCAGCTTTTAGTCGTAGTGTGTCCACATTCTAAGAATTTTAATTACTTTTTCTTCTTCAAGTATTTCATACACAAGCCTATGTTGTTTATTGATTCTTCTTGAAAGTTTACCTTTTAGATTTTGCGACAAGTATTCGAATTCAGGAGGATATCGTAGAGGGTCATTTTTTATAATTTGGAGAAGTTCTACAACTTTTGGCTTCAAGCCACTTGATTGATGCTTCTTAGCATCTTTCTTGGCTTGAGGAGAGAATAAAAGTTGGTACATTACCAGTCTAGCTTATCAGATGTAACGAAGTTTTCAATAGGCTCGTTAGAAGCATCAATAATGCTTTGTTCCATTCCTTTTATACTTTTCAAATAAGCATCATCACTTTTAAATTCTGTTTGGTCTAAAATTGTTACTTCTTTTTTTGTGAAATGCTTTAAGAGCCATAGAAACTTTTCACTTATATTATCTTCAACTTTTAATGTAATTGTTTGCATGAAAACTCCTTATAAAATATTTTAATTGTATTATAGCATATCAAGTAAAACCTAAATTTATGGTTGCATAATTCTAAGTTCTCCCTAATTCCTATGCTCTGAGATTGTGAAAAAGCTACTAAGACTTAAAATCTCTCTCCCAAAAAAAGTCTATCCAGTCATCTGCTTCATTAACCCAAAAATTTGGCTCATATATGGAGGTTTTTTTATAAAAAAGAGTGGCGGCTTTAAACTCTATAATGCTGTATTTAGCTTTTAAATGTTTCATAATTGCATCGAGTGTTTCACCACTATCTGATATATCATCGACAACTAGCACTCTTGTAACATCACCAAATGCACAGCTATCAAAAATCGTTAGTTCATCGCGTTTACATGTTTTATCGTAGAGTTCTGTTCTTAGAGTTTGTACCTCACGAATATCCATCCCTTCTGCCATACAGTGTGCTAATGTGAGACCACCTCTTGCGATGCCGACTATTGTTTGTGGTTGAAAATCTTTTACTTTTTGGATTAAAGTATTTGTATCGTTTTTAAACGCTTCATATGCATAGTATTTCATACGTACAATTATAACAGAGTAGATTCTACTCAAGCTGAGAATGACTTAAATTTTGCAATTAAGTCATCACTTAATTTAATTCGATTAAAATTTATGGTAATATACTTGTATAAAGAATAAAATCAAGGAGATTATAATGATCAAAACACTTACTTCGATAGCTCTTGCAGGTTTAATCGCTGCTTCATTCACAGCATGTGGAGAAAAAACCCCAGCACCAGCGGCAGTAGATCAGTTTGGTTGTAAACAAGAGAGTGTAGCTGCTCCAAAATGGACTTGTATTCCTATGGTTGAGGGTGCTTATGCTGGTGTTGGTGTAGCTCCTAAAAGTGCTGCAGGTATGGCTATGATGAGAAGAGTTGCTCTTGCAAATGGTAGAAGTGACTTAGCACAACAGATTCAAACACAGGTTAAAGACAAGGTAGAACTATTTACTCGTACAACTGGTGTAGGTAGTGGTGAGACTGTAGATGCAGTTGCTACAGCCGTTACAAAACAAGTTGCAAAAGTAGACCTTAAAGGTTCTAAAGCAGTTGATGTATGGAGTGCTCCTTCTGGTGCTCTTTATATGTTAGTTACCGTTCCAAGTTCACAAGTGAATAAAGAGGTTCAAAATGCAGTTACAACTAGCTTTAAAAATGACAATGCTCTATGGCAACAGTTTCAATCTAAAAATGCTTTAGAAGGTCTAGAAAAAGAGTTTCCAACTAACTAATGAAAGTACTTTTTTTTACACTACTTATAGCACTAAGTATTGTAGGTTGTAACTCACAACCTACTCCATCTTCACCAACATTAACCCCGTTGTGGATTTTAAACCCCTCTTCAGGTGATAAAATTGGTGCAGTTGGTGTTGCCGCAAGAACTTATGATCAGAAAATTTCAAGTCAAAGAAAACTTGCAATTACTCGTGCTCTAGATGAACTCTCCCTCCAACAAGGTGTGAAGGTGAACCTAAATATGAGCAAGCAAGAGACCCTTGCAAACGGCAAAAGCAGTATCTCAGTTGATGCTAAAAGTAACTATACAACTACATCAACAGTAACCGCACATATTCAAGAAATATATAAAGATGTGAGTTCTGGTGAACTCTATATCTGGATGGTTATGGACTAAAATTCTCTCATACTTTTGAGAGAATTTATACAAAGACTTTTTTATCCCTCTTATTTAGCTATAATTTCAAATAAATTTCTATTTCTCTCTACTACAAGGTTACTCATGAAAAAAATCGCCATTATCGGTCGTCCAAATGTTGGAAAAAGCTCTCTTTTTAATCGTTTAGTCAAAAAACGTGATGCAATTACTGCTGATATTGCAGGAACTACTAGAGATGTAAAACGCCGTACTACTGTTATTATGGACAAAGAGGTACAGCTTCTTGACACAGGTGGACTCGACAAAGGGTGTGAACTTTTTGACAAAATTAAAGAGATGTCTTTAAAAGCTGCATACAAAGCAGACATCATTCTCTATATGGTAGATGGAAAAAGTATTCCTGAAGATGAAGATAAAAAACTCTTTTATGAACTTCAAGCTATGGGTAAAGATATGGCTCTCGTTGTTAACAAAATAGACAACGACAAGATGAAAGAGAAACTCTGGGACTATTATGAGTTTGGAACTGACGCTATTTTTGGAATTTCTGTTGCACACAACCGTAATACTGTTGAACTGCTAGAGTGGATTTCGAGTAAGGTTCCAGATAGTGACATAATCAAAGATGTTGACGATGAAGAAGAGATTGAAGTCATAGAACCAGAACAAGAGAGTGATGAAGACTTTTTTGCAAATATTGCACAAAATGAAACAGATGAAGATGGCTTTACTTACTGGGATGAAGATGAGATGGATGGTGTTATAGTTGATGACACTATTTTTGGAAACAATGACCGTATTAAAGAGTTTGATGAAGATGACGTTAATCACATCAAAATCGCTATTATTGGTCGTACTAACGTGGGTAAGAGTTCACTTCTTAATGCCCTTTTAGGCGAAGAGCGCTCAGTTGTAAGTGCAGTTGCAGGAACAACCATCGACCCTATTGATGAAACTGTAAACTATAAAGACAAGCAGATTACTTTTGTAGATACTGCAGGACTTCGCCGTCGTGGTAGAATTTTAGGAATTGAGAAGTATGCTCTTATGCGCACAACTGAGATGCTTGAAAACTCAAATATGGCACTGATTGTTTTAGATGCAAGTCAACCATTTATGGATCTTGATGAGAAGATTGCAGGGCTTGTTGATAGCAACCGTCTCTCTTGTATTATTGTTTTAAACAAGTGGGATATCTCTAAACGTGATGAGCATGAGAAAATTATTAGAGAAGTGCGTGATAGATTTAAGTTCTTATCGTATGCTCCTATTATCACTCTCTCTGCAAAAAGTCACCTCAGAGTTGACAAACTACACGATATGATTTTAGAGATAAATGAGAACTACTCACAGAGAATTCCAACTTCAAAAATCAATGAGATAATTGAAAAAGCACTTCGTCGCCATACACTTCCAAGTGTAAGTGGACAAGTAATCCGTATTTACTACGGAACACAGTATGAGACTCGTCCTCCAAAAATCGCGATAGTTATGAACAAACCAAGCGGTCTTCACTTTACTTATAGACGATACCTTGTAAACAAGATGCGTGAGGCCTTTAATTTTACGGGTACACCTCTACTCTTTAAAGCTAAAAAGAAAGGCGAGAAGTAACTAGACTTCTTGCATAACCTAGACCCTGAATCGAGTTCAGGGTGACGAAGGTTCCAATTCTCTGTCATCCTCAGCTTGTCTGGGGATCTAGTTAAGCATCCTTAGGTATCTGTTTCATCACTCTATAAATCACAAAAGCTCCAATAGCTAAGGTTATAAGAGTAAATATTATAGAGAATGTTTTAGTAATTACATACCCTACAATTAACAGTGCTAGTACCGTTGGCACTTCATTGTAAGCTCTAAAAAAGTTTCCACTTTTAGAGTAATCTCCACGTTCTAGTTGCACTCTGTAGTGTTCTAAAGAGAATGAGTATGCCATGAGCACTAAAACTACTGAAATTTTAGCATACATCCATATATCACCCTCTAGTAAATCTGGTCTCAAATAGAGCATCCAAAGTCCACTAAGTACCGCTCCCCACATTGCAGGAAGTCCTATATATTTGTACATTTTATACTCTTGAATTTTTATAACTTCCACAAACTCTAACTTGCTCTTATTTTCTGTATGGTATACATAGAGTCTTGGTTGGTAAAAAAGCATCGCCATCCATGACATAACTGCCATAATATGAAATACAACAATCCATAAATAATAATCCATAATACTCATTTAAATGCCTTTAAAAGTTTTTTTCTATATAAAATGTATTGTAATTTGAGCCGCCGTGACTCACATTGTTAAAAAGGCTAAAAACACCTGAACGATGTTTTATTGCAACACCTATAGCCGTTGAATAGAGTGGCTTATAACCTATGAGTCTACCAAAATCAACATCCACACTAATATCTAAATAGTTCAAAAGATGTGAGTTATTATCATTTTTAAGTTCTGCATCTAAATACTCTGGCATCAATATATTTGATGTGTATGAAAGACCCTCACCAAAACCAACTCTCACACGATTTTCTAAAAAATCAATATTCCAGTAGGCTTTTATATAGAGAGTTGACTCAAGGATATCATTTTGTAATCCTGTTTGAGCAAAGTATGCAAGACCTGCTTTTACATAGATATCTATAGGTAAGTCATAAATCTCTTTTCCAACAAGATACCCGCCATCGAAGGCTAAAACATTATAATCTACTTCATAATCTTTAATATACCCACCAAGCACTTCACCTAAGTCTGTAGTAGTAGCCTTTCCATAAGCAATTCTAAGAGAGTAATCCTCTTGAGCTGATAAGGTAGAGGATAAAAAGAGTAGTGATAAAAGAAGTGTTCGTATATGCCATAATGGCATATACTTATGTTTATGCATCTAAAGTTTCTAAGTCTTTGACAGACCCTTTATGTGCTTCTGTTACTTTAGTATGAAGACGACGGAGTGCTTTTGTTGCTCTATCTATTGCGATATCTATAGCCGCATCTAAAACATCATCACTCTGGTTAATAACAATTGGTTGTTCGTGAGCAATGTGAATATCGAATTCCACTAATACACCTTTTTTCTGTGCAGCAACTGTTGCATGAACTGTTGTAATGTCTAACTGATATTTTTTAAAAGTTTCAATAGCCGCTTCAATGTGAGCTCTATTGTTAGCATTAAGTGTTAAATCTTTTGCACGAATCTGTACATTCATAATAAATCCTTTGTAGAAGCGAGTTTTCTCGCTTTTTCTTATATAAATGATAACAAAATAAAGTTTACATTTGGCTATAATACTAAAAAAAATATGAAATGAGTAATTATGAGACTTTTAACAGGTATACAGCCTTCGGGTGACTTACATATAGGAAACTATTTTGGTTCTATAAAACAGATGGTCGATGCACAAAAGAGTAGTGAAACCTTTGCTTTTATAGCAAACTACCATGCTATGAGTAGTGGCAATGGTGGGGAGAAACTTGCAAAACTTACTATGCAGACTGCTACCGATTTTCTAGCTCTAGGTATTAACCCTGAAAAATCGACATTTTGGGTCCAGTCTGATGTAAAAGAAGTACTTGAGCTTTACTGGATTTTATCGGCTTTTACACCTATGGGACTACTTGAACGTGCTCATAGCTACAAAGATAAAACAGCTAAAGGTATCTCTGCAAACCACTCACTCTTCTCATATCCAGTACTTATGGCGGCAGATATTTTACTCTACTCCCCTGAGATAGTCCCAGTTGGAAAAGACCAGATTCAGCACGTTGAGATTGCTCGTGATATTGCGACTAAATTCAACAATGAGTATGGTGACATTTTAAAAATTCCAGAGTTTCGAGTCCAAGAAGAGGTACAGACTGTTCCAGGAACAGATGGACAAAAAATGTCTAAATCTTATGGAAACTGTGTAAATATTTTTGGTGAAGAGAAAAAACAGCTTAAAACCATAAAAAAAATAGTGACTGAAAATGTAGCAATGGAAGAGCCTAAGGAGTTTAAAGATTGTAATGTTTACAACATGGCTAAACTCTTTTTAAATCCAAATGAACTTTTAGAGCTCCAAGCAAGATACCAACGTGGTGGAGAGGGTCATGGTCACTTTAAACTTTACCTTGGTGAAGTTATGTGGAACTATTTTTCTGTATATAGAGAGAAAAGGGGACATTATTTAACACATCAAGATGAAGTAAGAGAAATATTACATCAAGGTGCTCAAAAGGCCTCTGCTATCGCACAACCAATGATGGAACAGATAAGAACAGCAACAGGAATCAACTACTAGATAGAGGAAACTTAAAACAATAAATAACATTCATTTACCAAGTGTATGTTATAATCTCACTATAAACTCACTTTTTAGGATATTTTATGCGTATAATTCTCATTTTACTTCTTGTTCTACTTACTTTAGAAGCAAAATCATTTTTTAGTAATGATGCACAAGCTCAAAATGCAAAATATATTAACTCTCTTAAAGACTTAGTAATCGCTACACAAAAAACACGTGGTCTTACAAATAGTTACTTAAATGGTAATGAGAGTGCCCTACTCCTTATTCATGGAAATAGAAGAGATATGAAAAGAGCTATTGGCATTATGGAATCTTTGCCACTCTCATCAAATAAAACAATCAGCACTCGTGCTACTAATATCTCTCAAGCACTTATTAAACTCAATAACAAAGCTTTTAAACTTCAGCCAAGTATCACATTTGATACATATACAGAACAGATTGAGCAAGCCTTAATGCTTGCTCAAACAGTAAGTAAACAAGGCTCTAGTGATTTAAACCCACTTGGTCAACAAGCATCTGCTTTAATGATGGAAACTATACTTCCATTAACAGAGCAGATTGGTAGGATGAGAGGTATGGGTTCAGGTATTTTAGCAAAAGGTGAAATTACTGATACTCAGAAGTTTTCAATTTTAGCAATGATTAGTGAGATAGGTGATTTAGAATCTAAGTTACAGACAGATATGAAAACAATCATTTCAAAAAATAGAGATAAATATGATACTACGATTAAGAAAAATCTCTCCTTCCTACAAAGAGATATTTTAAAATATACTAAAGTAACACAAAACACTCTCCTAAAAAGTAAGACTGGCTTAAATAGTGATGATTACTTTACACAAGGTACTGACATAATTTCAACACTTATTAATATTTTCGACTCTAATAACAAAGCTATTGTAGAGGACTCTAAAGGGTGGTTATAAACCCTTTAACCTTTTTGTCTATCTAACCAAACCATAAGCCCTTTTTGGGCATGAAGCCTATTTTCCGCCTCATTAAAGATTATTTCAGAGTGTGAGTCCATAATCTCTTCTGAAACCTCTTGTCCACGGTATGCTGGTAGGCAGTGTAAAAACTTTGCATCTTTTTGAGCTAAACACATCATCAAGCTATCAACCATAAAACCTTTAAAATCTTTAATTCTCTGCTCTTTCTCATCCTCTTGACCCATTGAAGCCCAAGTATCAGTAGTAACAATAGTAGCACCATGAATTGCTTCTTTAGGATCAGTCATTACTTTTATAACTGCTCCACTCTCTTTAGCCATAAGTAGAGCATCTGCTAAAACATCACCATCTACTTCATAGCCCTTAGGAGTAGCAATACGAAGTTCAAAGCCTAACTTACCTGCTAACATTAACCATGAGTTAGTCATGTTATTACCATCACCAACATAAGCAACAACTGCATTTTTTTCAACCCCATACTCTACCATCGTCATATAATCAGCAAGAAGTTGAACAGGATGGTAAGAGTCAGTTAGTCCATTTATAACTGGTACTTTAGAGTTAGCTGCAAACTCTTCTATCATTGAGTGTTCAAAAGTTCGTATCATTACCATATCACACATACTAGATATTACACGAGCAGTATCGGCAACTGGTTCACCACGTCCTAAATGAATATCACGGTTAGAGAGGAAAAGTGCATGACCACCTAGCTGAAACATACCCGTCTCAAAACTTACTCTTGTTCTCGTGGAACTCTTCTCAAAAATCATTCCGAGTGTTTGCATATCTAACTCTTTTTTATATATGCCATTTTTAAGACTCTTTTTTATCTCTAAACCTATCTCAATTATCTCTAATATTTCTTCTTTTGTAAAATCTTTAAGTGTTAAAAAATGTCTCATATCTCTCTTTCCAAATATTATATAAGCCCATTCTATAGTAATTTTCTTTAAAGAAATATTTAATACTCTTCAAAGAAAGATAAAGAAGTATAACTTATGTTAAATATAACTTAACTATATATATTACTCAATTTAAATAATCGTTATCATTTATAAATATTAATATACTTTTATATAGATATACTATGTTTTAGGAGAGAGTAATGATACCCTTTAGTGACGAAGAGTTATATGATGCAGTTGAGTTTAACATTCCAAAAGTAAGTTCATATGTAAGTTCACATGGTGGAGGAATCACCCTTCTTGGAGTGAAAGATTCTCTAGTTTATATAGAGCTAGTTGGAACATGTTCTGGCTGTGCAATGAGTCTTATGACCACAAAAATGGTAGTACAAAAAGAGTTAAGAGTTCTCATTCATCCAGAGTTAGAACTTATAAATGTAGATGGAACTGCTGAGAATGCACCACCTGAAGATATTTTTACAAAAAAAGAGCCTCAAGAAGATGTCTATGTAGAGAGTCTATGGGATAAAGCAAAAGATTTACTCCATATATAAATAAAAGGAAATATGATGATATTTAATTTAAATGATACACAAATAAATGACAAATATAAACTAATGGCTCAGACCATCATACCAAGACCAATTGCATGGGTAGTGACTGAGGATGAGGGTATCATTAACATAGCTCCATTTAGCTACTTTATAGGGCTCTCATCAGACCCTGCAACTGTTCTCATCTCAGTTGGGCATAAATCTAATGGCATACCCAAGGACACTCTTGCGAATATTCGCAAAAGTAAAAAATGTACTATCTGTATGGTGGATGAGAAGAGTCTCCAAAAAATGCACTTTAGCTCAAAAGAGTTAGACAAAAATTTAAGTGAAGCCGACATTTTTAAGATTCAGACAGAGTCACTTTTTGATGAGTACCCACCAATGATACAAGATGTACCAGCAGCTTACTTCTGTGAGTTTAACCAAGAGATAGATTTAGGTGGTGGTTCAACTATTCCCATTGTCTTAAATGTAAAACAAATTTATGTGAAAGATGAAGCTATAGTAGATAAAGAGCGTATGACAATTATGTTTAACCCAGTGGCTAGAATTGGGAAAAGTTATGCTTTTCTTGGTGATGAGATAACACCACCATCTATTCCCTGATTCTAAATTACTAAACTATTTTTGAAGAAGTTTTGCTACTTCTTTAGCATGGTAAGAGATGATTATGTTTGCACCCGCACGTTTAAATGCAATCATAGTCTCCATAACTACTCTATCGTAGTCAATCAAGTCATTCATTCCAGCCATTTTGAGCATTGCATACTCTCCACTCACGTTATAAACAGCCATTGGCAGAGAGGTGTTATCTTTAATCTCTCGCACAATATCTAAATAAGCAAGAGCTGGTTTTACCATAAGTATATCTGCTCCTTGTGCCTCATCAGAGATGGACTCTGCAATAGCCTCTCTACGGTTGGCGGGATCCATTTGGTAAGATGCACGGTCTCCAAAAGAGGGTGTTGACTCTGCTACATCACGAAATGGTCCATAATAGCCTGAAGAGAATTTTGTTGAATAAGCCATAATAGGCAAGTTTTCATATCCAGCCTCATCTAAAGATGAACGTAGTACTTCAATTATTCCATCCATCATTCCAG
>Ga0256826_1002735_pt1 | contig 10701 bp, 12 predicted proteins | sample CV79metaG_FD_185975 | JGI IMG/M metagenome (GOLD analysis project Ga0256826, IMG submission 185975) | Hydrothermal vent microbial communities from East Pacific Rise, Pacific Ocean - CV79 | ecosystem: Environmental > Aquatic > Marine > Hydrothermal vents | place: Pacific Ocean: East Pacific Rise... | reverse complement strand
AACTATTGATGGTGGTGATGGCGGAAGTGGAGCAGCACCATTAGAGATGATGATGACTGTTGGTATGGTTATAGCTAAAGCGCTTTACATCGCTGATACTACACTCAAAGATGTTGGCATAAGAGATAAGGTGAAGATTATAGCGAGTGAAAAAGTTTTAACTCCTGATGATGCTATAGTACTTTTTGGAATCGGAGCTGATTATATAGCTATTGCAAGAGCCTTTATGATGAGTGCTGGCTGTATTAGGGCAAGAGAGTGTTCAGGTGCACATGGGAGATCTTGTCCTGTTGGGCTTGCAACCCAAGATAAAAAGAAACGAGCTTCATTTTTAGTAGAGAAAAAAGCTAGAAATATTTCTTCATATCATGAGCAACTTTTGTATGGTGTAAGAAATTTACTTGCCATTATGGGAGTTAATCATATAAGTAAACTAGATAAAAATAATTTGATTTTTAAGGACCATACAGGTAAAACATATATGAATGTAGATCATTATTTTGAAGAGTCTATTGTAGATTAAGGAGGTATATAATGATTAGGTATATATTTATTATAACTTTATTGATGTCAGTATTTATGTCTGCTGATGATTTGAGTTTAAAACAAAATGAGCCTTGGAGATTAGAGCGTACAAATATCTACTTTGATAATGATGTGTTCTTGAGTACTGATAATCAATATACTGCTGGAGCCAAACTATCAAATGTTTATTTTATTCCGCATACTGATAATGATTTAATGAAGGTTCCTTTTGTATTCGATGAGCAAAAAGTACATTTTATTTCCATAGGTATAGCACAACAGATGTATACGCCTGCTGATTTGACTCGTTCAGATTTAATAGAAGATGATAGACCCTATGCAGGGTGGTTATACCTTGAATATGGTCTGCATCAGAGTTCAGCAGATGAGCTAGATTCTTTTTTAGTGCAGATTGGTATTGTCGGTAAGTATTCAGGAGCAGAGTTTTCTCAAAAAACTATACATGGTGTAATAGGAAGTGAAAAAGCACAAGGTTGGGATAATCAGTTAAATAATGAGTTGGGGATTAACCTCATTTATCAACATAAATGGAGGTTTGTACCAGATACATTTTTAGGTATGGATAGCAATATCATTCCTTTTGTGGGTGCAAGTTTAGGAAATGTTAAAACAAAAGTAAGCGCTGGTATTTTAGCGCGTTTTGGTTGGTATCCTTCTAAAGATTTCGGCTCTTCATCTATAGATATTGGTGGAGAGAATGGTATACCTGTTCGAACTAACTGCCTATGTCCTCAATACGAACCATGGAGTTTTACTTTTAATTTTTCTGCTTCTGGAGATGGAGTTGCTCATGATATTTTTTTAGATGGTAATACTTTTAGTGATAGCCACTCTGTAGAAAAAGAGAACTTTATAGGGCATACTTCATATGGATTTACAGCAAGATATAATCATGTTTCACTTGATTATATAGTGACTTACTCTACTGAACATTTTACAGAAGAGACTGCGGGACATAAATTTGGAACGATATTATTGTCCTATTTATACTAAATAGGCGTATTTTTTAGGAAAAATATTGTAGAATACACAGCATGAAAATAATTATAATTTTAGTTTTTATGTTTGTTTCTGTGAATTTATCTGCGAAGGAGTTAAAAACTTCTGAGCTAGACAATTCATGGGTATTAGAGCGTACGAACTTTCAGTATGAAAATGACTTAGTTTTTAACAGTGATAGTGAGTATACTTCAGGAATCAAGCTAGAAAATATCTATTCTATTAAAAATATAACTTCCAGATGGTTAAAAATGCCATTTTTTTATGATGCACAAAATCATCATTTTACTTCCATTAGAGTCGCTCAACAGATTTTTACTCCAGCAGATACTATTTCGCAAGCATTAGTTACTAATGATCGTCCCTATGCCGGATGGTTATACTTAGATTTTGGACTCCATGAAAGTACAGAGGATGAACTTTACTCATTTAATCTACAAGTTGGCGTAGTTGGACCAGCCTCGTTAGCAGAAGAATCACAAAAAGAGATACATAGACTCAAAAGTATTGCCATTCCTCAAGGTTGGAATAACCAGTTAAAAAATGAACTTGGCATTAATCTAATACTTCAGCACAAATGGCGTTTAGTTCCAGAACCTCTCTACGGAATAGAGAGTAATTTTATGCCTTTTGTTGAGGCTAGCGTAGGGAATGTAAAAACTTACGCAAGAGTAGGCGCTCTGATGCGTTTTGGAGTAAATCCTGGTAATGATTTTGGTTCGTCATCTATAGATATAGGTGGAGAAAGTGGTATCCCTACTGCACCTGGAAGTCTGCTTAAAAAGAGCAAAGATTGGAGTTTTAGTGTTAATTTAGGTTTGGCAGTTACAGCTGTGGCTCATGATATATTTTTGGATGGCAATACATTTGAGAGGAGTCATTCGGTGGATAAAGAGCCTTTTGTTGTTTACGCTTCTTATGGTTTGAGCGCAAGATATAAACATTTTTCTATAGACTACATACTTACAGATACTACAAAAGAGTTTGAGTTACAACCAAAAAGTCATGAATATGGCTCGATTCTAATTTCTTATATTTATTAAGTATAATTTGTTATGCACAAAGAGTACACACTTTTGTAGTATAATAGTGTCTAAAGAGAGAAAAGGAGGACATCATGTGTATCCCTCATGGAGCTATGGGCTCGAAAAGTAATGGTTTTATAAAAGAAAAAAGGCCACCAAAACATGTACAAAGAGTCTCACAAGATCAGTTTGAAAAAGGTGATCCTGACTTTATAGATGAGAGAACGAGTGAATACGAACCGAAAAAAAAACTCTCTTTTTTAGATAAATTAATCAAAGATTTATAAGCTAATGATAACCCGTTTAAACTCTCGCAGAATCTTTTTAAAGGCAGGCTTCCTCTCAAGTGCCGTTTTTGTGATGAGTGGATGTGAGCTTTTTAGCATAACCACATCAGAAGAGACTATTAAGCTTTTACAGAGTGACATTTTTCCAAAAGCTAAAGAGCTTGGCATTAATACTTCTTCATATGTTAGCATTATCTTACATCATTCTCGTGTGAGTAATGGAGATAAAGCATTTATAAAAAATGGAGTGAAATGGCTCAATGAAGAAGCTGTTAAAATTCATAAAACAACTTATGTGAAATTACTTTCAACACAAAGACAAGAAGTGCTAAAAGAGATTGTTAAAACTGAGTGGGGAGAAAATTTTATGTATAACATGAATAGTTATCTTTTTGAAGCGATGTTTGGTGATCCTATCTATGGTGGTAATAACAGAGAAGCTGGCTGGAAATGGCTTCAGTTTACTGGCGGACAACCAAGACCTAAAGAGATGTATCTATAATGTATGATGTCTGCATAATCGGAAGTGGAGCAGGTGGTTCCCCTATAGCATATGAACTCTCAAACGCAGGCTTTAAAGTTGTTATTTTAGAAAAAGGTAAAAACTATTCAGAAGATGATTTTAGTAAAGATGAGCTAGGGGTTTCTCGTCGTGATATGTTTACGCCTCCATTAAATGAACAAAAGCATATTATCAACGAATACAACGAGGATGGGACTTTCACACGTTATGATGGGGAAGAATCAGGATGGAGCTTTTGGAATGGCTCTCTAGTTGGTGGGTCTTCAAACTTGATGAGTGGTTATTTTCATCGCTTAAAACCCAATGATTTTAAATTAAAGTCTGTTTATGGTGAGATTCAAGGGGCTAATATTGTTGATTGGGCTATTAGCTATGAAGAGTTAGAGCCTTACTATGCGAAGGTTGAAAAAGTTGTTGGTGTGAGTGGTCGTGTTATTAATCATAAACAACAAGAACCTCGTTCAACACTTAATTTTCCTTATCCTGAGCTTCAAACTAACGGGGTTACTCAGTGGTTTGATAAGGCTTGTGATGCTTTAGGATATGAAGCGATGCCAACACCGCGTGCAGTTTTGAGTCAAGATGCACTCAAACGCAGAGGCTGTTATTACTCTAACTTTTGTGGTAGTTATGGATGTGCAAGTGGAGCCAAAGGAAGTGCGAGAGCAGCACTCCTGCAAAAATGTGAAGTAGAAATTATTACTGATGCTTTTGTATATCGATTAGATAGCAATGAAAGTAAGGTAACAAAAGCGTATTATTACACAAAGCTTGGGTTCCCCCATTCTATAGAAGCTAAGATATTTGTGCTCGCTGCACAAGCTATAGAGAGTTCTCGTCTGCTTTTAAACTCAAAAAACAGGTTTTACCCAGCGGGTTTAGCAAACTCAAGTGGCGAAGTGGGTAAAAATCTTATCTTCTCTGCTGGGGGTAGTGGTACGGGTCGGTTTATCTTTGAAAACCTAACAAAAGAGCAACAAGATGAACTTATGCAAGTGGGTCTCTTTTTCAATCGTTCACTGCAAGACTGGTATGATTATGAAGATGATGGGAAGAAGTATAAGGGTGGAACGATAGACTTCTTGTTTGAACATCAAAACATTATCTCGCGTGTTCAAAGAGAGATGTATGATGATAATGGAAAGCTTTTATGGGGTGATGCTTTAGCTGAAAAAATCCATAAAAGAATAACTACTTCAAGAGTGCTGAGCTTTGAGGTATTTAATGACTGGTTACCAACAGATAAGTGCTTTGTTGGAGTAGATGAAAATGTTCTCGATAAGTACGGTATTCCTGTTGGAGTTATTAACCTTTATGGGCATCCACAAGATTTAAAAGTGGGTGAACATCTAGCAAAAAAAGCGGTGAATGTTTTAAAAAAGATGGGAGCTGTTGAGGTGGATTACTCAATCTCTGCTTCACCCCCTGCAAACTTAGTTGCAGGTGGATGTAGGTTTGGAAAAAATCCTAAAACTTCTGTTTTAGATAAAAACTGTAAGACACATGATTTGAAAAATCTTTATGTAACAGATGCTTCTTTTATGCCAACAGGCGGTAGCGTTCCCTATACATGGACTATCTATGCGAACTCTTTTAGAGTCGCAGATGTGATTAAAAAAGAGCTTAGTTAGTCCCTGTACGATTCGGCATTTAGTGCCTCACTTGCACTGGACTTTAGTCCCTGTACTTTGAGATTCCACATGGTTGATTAGGTGTTGGAGGATTCTCTTTTAGATAGGTTAAATCTTCAAGTGTTTGGTCCAAAACTCTTTTTTGTTGAAGTATTGGAAGCATAAGATTGTCTTTTTCATTAAGTGGGATATCCCAATCTAAAAGTATCGTTTGAACTTCATCATCAAGTTCTTTAAGAGCATTTTTTATATGTTGTATTGAATTCATGGTAAAAGTATAGCAAAAAATAAGATTATATTAGGTATAATTGCGTTTCCAAATTTTACGTAAAGGATTATCGATGCCAAAAATGAAATCGGTAAAAGGCGCTACAAAGCGTTTTAAAGTCAAGAAAAATGGTACTATTAAGCGTGGAACAGCGTTTAGAAGCCATATCTTAACAAAACAAGATGCTGGAACTCGTCGTGAGCAAAATTCACCAAAAGTGATTTCTAAAGCAGACGAGAAAAACATCAAGGCTATGATTAACTAGTATTAGTTAGCTCATAAATCTCTCCAATTGTAAATAATTGGGCAAGACCACCAAAGATGTGGCACCCTGAACATAAAATATGTCTGGGTAAAGAAAAGGAAAAACATGCCAAGAGTAAAAACTGGTGTCGTTCGTAGAAAAAGACACAAGAGAATATTAAAATTAGCAAAAGGTTTCTATAGTGGTCGTCGTAAGCACTTTAGAAAAGCTAAGGAACAATTAGAGCGTTCAATGATGTACGCATTCCGTGACCGTAAGCAAAAGAAACGTGAGTTCCGTAAACTATGGATCATCCGTATCAATGCAGCGGCTCGTTTAAATGGAATGAATTACTCATCTTTCATGAACGGTGTTCACAAATCTGGTATCGAGCTTGACCGTAAAATTCTTGCTGATATGGCTATGAATGATGCAGCAGCATTCAGTGCAGTTGCAGACGCTTCAAAAGCAGCATTAGCATAATCAAATTTTAGACCTTTGGGTCTAAGATTTATTCACTTCTATCTACTCTAAACCATCCAGCAATAGAGTATCTTTTTTTACTTGCTTTTAAAACTTCATGTGGAAATTTATCACTCATAAAAACAACTAAAGTATTGGATTTAGGACTAACAGTTGTTAGTTTATTGTTATGTTTATCATAAATAATTAGTTCTCCAGCATCACTTTTATTCCAAGATTCGTTAAGATAATAAACTGTAGTCACCACTCTATTTGTGGAATTTTTAAAAGCGTCGAGATGTTTTTCGTAAAAATCACCTCTATCATAGATAGCGAAGTGTGATTCATAATATTTTAGACCAAGATACAAAGAGTGGTTGAGATAGCTTAAAAGCCCATTCGTGAAGTTTAGATATTCGCTTTGTATTTGATTATCTTCATCTATCCAGCGAGTTTTATCACTGCGTTTAGTACTGTCTACATGCAGGTTCAAACTGCTTGAAATACCAGCATTTTTATACCCATTTTCATCTTGTGCAAGCAGGCATAAACGGTGTGATAGTTGTTTTTCTAAGGCATTTTGGATAATAATATATCCATCTTCAACAAGTGCATCGGCAATATTAGAGTAGAGTTTTTCATACATGTAGTGTATTTTAACGAAAGTTTTTAGTGTAAGTAATAAAACTTTGACACTCAAAGAGTGTCTCTGTTTTAGATAGGTAAAACGCGGATGTTACTTGAAAGTTTTTCTTTAAGTGTTGATTCTATTGCATACAGAGTTCCTGTTGCAGATGAAGCACATCCATCACAAGCACCTAAGTAACGAATATAGATATCAATATAACCATCGTTTTTCTTAATGTCGATAATCTCCATGTTACCACCATCCATAATAAGGAATTGTCTAACACTTTCATCGATAACAGCATCAACAGCTTTTATCTGTTGTACTAGAGTCATCTCTTCAAAGTTTCCAGCACCATCAGCACTAGCATCAGCAGCAGCTTTCATCTTCTCTTCATCCATCTCTTTACGAGTGTCTGCTAAAATATCTACTAAGTAGTACTCACGAGCTTCGTGCCCACCTGGTTTGATACAAGATTTACAAAATCCACCAGCTTTAGTGTAATCAGTAATCTCTTCAATAGTTTTAAGATCATTTAATTTGATAACTTCTTGAAGTGTACCTAAGCTAACACGAGCACATTCACAAACGATGATTTCGTCTTCAAAACTTTCAGAATCAACACCCATGTAAAGTCCAGCAGCTTTTTTGATAACATCATAAGCCATAACTGAACAGTGCATTTTTTGTGGTGGAACAGCTGGTGTCTCAGGGTCATCACGAAGTGCTAACTCAACATCGATGTTAGTGATTTTAACAGCTTCTTGTACCGTTTTACCGATACAAAGCTCTGTCATAACATCAGATGATGCGATAGCAGTACCACAACCAAAAGATTTAAACTTTGAGTTTATGATAGTATCACTTTTAGGGTCGATTTCCCAATACAAACGCACTGCATCTCCACAGGATTCTGCACCAAAATCAGCAACAATAAGTTTGTTGCCACGTTCTTCAACTTCCCCTTCGAAAAGTTCCCCTTGGTGTTGAGGGTTATTCATTAGTGTCGTTACTTTATTTGAGTAGGCATCCCAAAGAGATTCGCCTAACATGTCAGCTTTTGCCATAATATTCTCCTTATTTTATTTTTTTATTGTTAATGCAGTTCGCATTCTTGAACTTCGCCACCAGCAGTTGGTTGTTGCTTTGCGAATGAACTTGAAATTGCTCTTAGTCTAAATACAGCATCTTTAAAATGCTGTATAGTGTACTCAACTTCTTCATCTGTAGTAAATCTTGAAAGACTTAATCTGATACCGGTGTGTGCTAGTTCGTTATCAGCTCCGATAGCTAGCATAACAGTATTTGCTTCAAGGTCAGCAGAAGCACAGGCAGAACCTGTTGAAGCCCCAATTTGACCATTGTTTAAGTCCCAAAGCATACCTTCACCCTCAACACCTTTGATAGATATCAAAATAGTGTTTGGTGTACGGTTTTCTCTATCACCCACTACAAAAGTATCGCTGAGTTTAATTATTTCATCTTCAAGATGATCGCGTTTAGCTCTGATACTTGCCATCGTTTTTTCGATGTTAGTAGTCGCTAGTTCAACTGCCTTACCCATACCGATGATATAAGGTACATTGAGTGTACCTGAACGACGACCACCCATCTGCTCACCACCATGAAGTAAAGGAGTAAGTGCTTGAGAATCTTTAATGTAAAGAGCTCCTACACCTTTAGGCCCATGGAATTTATGTGCTGAAAAGGAGATGAAATCAATATGAACATCTTGTAAATCAACTGGAATTTTACCAACAGCTTGAACAGCATCAGAGTGAAAACGAACACCTTTTTCTTTACAAATCTCACCAATTTCTTTGATAGGATTAATCATACCCGTCTCGTTTGAAGCCCACATAATGCTTACTAGTGCAGTTTTTTCAGTGATGAAAGATTTAACTGTATGCGCTTCAACAACACCTTGATCATTTACTGGAAGGTAAGTAACTTTTACACCTTGTTCTTCTAGCCATTTACATGTAGAAAGTACAGATGGATGTTCAACTTCAGTTGTAACGATATGGTTCATCTCCCCATTTACAATATGGTCATTAAATATTGATTGCAATACCCAATTATTTGACTCAGTGGCACATGATGTGAAAACTATATCATCCTTATCGCTTGCATTAAGCCCTTTATAAACTTGGTCGATTGCCTGACTGAGCGCAGGATGTGGTGCAGTTCCAAATTTGTGAAGTGAATTGGGATTTCCGTATATTTCACTAAAAAATGGTTGCATAGCTTCAACTACTTGTGGATCACACATTGTAGTTGCATTATTATCTAAATAAACTTGCATTTTAACCTCTTTAAATATTATTTTTTTTAATTAAGACAATTTTTGTCTTCTTTTGATTCCGACATAATAATAGCTTTGTGATTATGATTTGCTTAAGTAAAACTAATTTTACCTTTGGCTTAAGAATTAAAACAGTGTAAAGGATTGTATAATATTAGTATAATAACTTTATTGGGGAAGCTATTGATTAAAACAAAAAAAACAAAGTTACTTTTGTTGAGTCTTTTTTTTATGGCTATAACGATAGTTGGTCACTTTATTATAGATGCAATGCAAAAGAGTAAGAAAGAGTATTATTTGAGTGTTCAGAGTAATCTTTTAAAAGTAAAGTATGATACGAGTTATAAATACTTTAAGATTATGACAAAAGATGTCTATGAAATGTACTCAAACAACAAAAAGTTGATAAACCTGTTGTCGAAGGCTTCAAGTGCAGATGCACAGATGCAAGCGCTACTTAGAGCTGAAATGTATGACTCTTTATATAGAAATTATAAAAGATTAAATAACATGGGTATTACTCAAGTTCATTTTTACCTTCCCAATAATAGAAGTTTTTTAAGAATGTATAAACCAGAAATATTTGGAGATGATGTAACTTCATTGAAAGAGTCTGTTTATTTAACAAATAAAACTTTAGAGATGCATGATGGTTTTGAAGCATGTAATTTTATGTCAGGACTTCGATTTGTTTATCCATTATTTGATTTGAAACATAAACATATAGGTAGTGTTGAAATTTCGTACTCCACAAAAGAACTCTTAAAAAGTATTACAGATGAATTTGTTTATGATTCTCATATCCTTATCTCAAAATCTATGGGGCATGCCAATATCATAGAACAAGAGTTTGGTAGTAGTTATAAAGATAGTTGGGAAGCTGATAATTATTATGTAGAAGAATCAACACATAAAAGTATAGGTGATTTAAACCTATATGATAAGATAAATACAAAAGAGCTCCGTGAGAAAATAGCACAAGGAATCCAGTCAAAAAAACCATTTTCAGCTGTGGCTCCATATAATTACCAAAATATCATACTCTCTTTTTTACCGATGTCAAGTGCAAATGCTGTTGATAATATTGCTTATGCTGTTACTTACACGGAATCTGACTATTTGAGTAATATAGAGTTACAAACGAACTATATTTTTTCTCTGTTTTATGCAATTGCAAGCATCCTGTATTTTTTTGCTCTCTATATCATCCATTCTCAATCAAAGTTAAGAGAGTTAGCGCTCTATGATAGTTTAACAAAACTTCCAAACAGAGCACTTTTTATGATAGAATTTAATAATGAACTAAATAGAGCAGTACGATATGACACTAAGATTGCTCTTTTATTTATAGACTTAGATGGTTTTAAAGTGGTTAATGATACCTATGGCCATCAAGTTGGAGATGAACTTCTTAAAGAAGTAGCAGATAGGATTACCTCTAGAATAAGAAATAGCGACTTTGTGTCTAGACTTGGAGGGGATGAGTTTACTGTCATTTTAAACGATATCCAAGATAGTACGAAGGCTGTTGATATTGCTCAAGAGATTATTGAAGATATTAATCTCGATATAGTTCTTCATCATGAAGTTCTTCATGTTGGGGCAAGTATTGGTGTTTCTATGTATCCTAAACACTCTAAAAATATGTCGACTTTGATAAAACAAGCAGATGAGATGATGTATGTCTCAAAAGAAAATGGTAAGAACAGAGTAACACTTTATAAGGACAAGAAGAATGTGTAATTTTAATAAACAAAACGAAGAGACAAAAGATTTAGTAAGT
>Ga0256826_1002734_pt1 | contig 10703 bp, 9 predicted proteins | sample CV79metaG_FD_185975 | JGI IMG/M metagenome (GOLD analysis project Ga0256826, IMG submission 185975) | Hydrothermal vent microbial communities from East Pacific Rise, Pacific Ocean - CV79 | ecosystem: Environmental > Aquatic > Marine > Hydrothermal vents | place: Pacific Ocean: East Pacific Rise... | reverse complement strand
TTTTATATGTGTATAGTCATCTTGACTTAACTTATGGTTTGATAGTTGTTCTTCAATGTTTTCTAGTTGTTGGCTCACTATGGAATCCTGAAAATTGGTTTTTAAAAATGGATTATATCTAAATGTGGGTAAAAGTTATTTTAAGAGCTTACTTTTAATGAAAAGCAAACTCTTTTTTTGTACGAATATTCTGTTTGAGTAGAAAAATATTTTTGTACTCTATTTTGGCTATCTCATACTCTTTAACACCCAAAGGAAGATTGACTCTAAACTCATTTCCTACTGCTTTTCCAATCATCGCTTTAGCTAGAGGGGAGTGTATGGAGATAAGTCCATTTTCTGGTTCACTCTCTAAGACACCACATATAGTGTATCTCTCTTCCTGCTCACTATCGATATTAAAAACTTCGACACTACTACCAAAACTAACTTTTGTATGTAAATGAAGTGAGGGATCAATAATTTTTGAATTTTGTATCATTTTGTTCAGATAAAAAAGACGTTTATCTATAAAACGTAGTTTCTCTTTTGCAGCATGATAATCAGCATTTTCACTTCTATCCCCTTGGGCAGCTGCTACTAGTTTTTCATGAGCAACTTCTGGTTTTTGTTCTTCTAAAAGATACTTAAACTCCTCTACTAAAAGATCATATCCTTCTATGCTCATGGGTTCTAACAAATTAAATCCTTAATGGTGAAAACCAAGGATATAGTATGTCTCTTTATTCTCTAACTTAGTAATATCAATCTTGAATTTTTCACTAAAATGAATCACTTTTTCATGTGCTTCTTGAGCAAGTTCTTCAGAAGTAGATTCTATTTTAATCTTAAAATAACTATTTGAATTAGAGAGTGCTATGTAAGCATTATTTACTTTGAGATGATCATGTAAATCCATAATATGTTTTTGAATCTTATCATAACCTACAGTATTACTTTCAATCTCTCCTAACTGTTGTAGTAACGCATCATTTGGTGTATAACCTAACTGTGTTAACATTGCTGCTCTTTGCATCGTTTCTCTATCCTTATTTAAATATTTAGAAAAATAATAACAGTAATTTGTAAATATTCAGTATGAATTTATATCTTATGACTATAATTATGAAATAAATTTAAATTTTTATAAGGTTTTACAATGACTGAAGAGATACTTAAAAAAATCAAACAACTTCCACCACTTCCAGAATCTGCTATGCAAATAGAAGCAGTTTATCAAGATCCAGATAGTAGTTTTAATGACATGGTTAAAATTTTAGAAAAAGATCCACTCTTAACTGCAGATATTTTAAAAGCAGCGAACTCTCCTCTTTATGGTTTTAGCCGTGAAATAAATGCAATCAGCCAAGCAGTTGGTCTTTTTGGTATGGGAACAGTTCGAGGATTTGCTTTAGCATCCATAGTAAAGAAAAGTTTTGCTCTTGATTTATCTCCTTATGGAATTAGCAACGATATGTTCTCTATGCTTTCTAAAAAGCAGCATGGTCTTATGACTGCATGGTGTATTAGAAAAGAGAATAGACTTCTTGGTGTTCTCTCTCCTGCAGCTTTTCTTGTAGAGATTGGTAAGGTTTTAATTGCTCAACAGATTATGTCTGACGGGAAAGAGGAAGAGTTCCGTAATGCACTTCAAGAGTTAGGTGATGTTGAAGCAGCTGAACGCCAAATTATAGGTGTTGACACGCCAGAAGTATCTGCAACTATTTTCTCTCAATGGAAATTTGAAGAGGGTCTTGTTGATGTGATTAAAAATTGTCAAAACCCTGAAAATGCACAAGATGAAGATCAACGTGCAGCTTCTATTTTACATGTAGTTCGCATCGCAGTTCCTATTAATGGTGTTATTACTGAGAATAGCATTCAAGCAGCTAAAGATCTTGTAAACAAATACTCTCTTGATATGGAAAGTTTTGAAAAAGCGCTTGAGAACGCGAACTAATTTAAACAGTTGAAACCTCTACTCATTAGGCTCACTCTTGGTTTGAGTGAGCAAGATATAAGCCCAAAAGAAGCCATCTTTGTTCAAGAGTGGTTACTCAAAAAATACCTCACTAAAAAAGAAAACATCTACAAATTTAACTCAAAGTACCGTGCTGGAACATTAGGCCTTGTTCAAAAAGAGACTGCCTATCTTAATGTCATTGGTGAAAACATTCGTGATCTTAAGATTGAAGAGTTAGGTCTTGCTAAAGAAGGTGACCTCATCATCGCACAGCGTTTACTTGGAAAAAGAGGTACGCCTTCTGCAAAAATCGCCGAAATAGTTGGAAGAGAACAGACATATAGTATCGCTTATATTATTCTAAAAGATACATATAAATCTCTTGTTGATCTCAAAACCGAGTTTCCTATTGGTGCAGAGCTTACTCCTCAAGAACTGGAGAGCTATGAGATTGGTGATGTTTTTAAAATAGACAACCAAGAGAATAGAGTTCTAGAAAAACTTGGAAATATTAGCGATCCAAAGGTAGATGAAAAAATCGTCCTAGCACAGTACAACAAGCATGATGAGTTTGATGAAGAAGTTCTCAAAATTGCAAAATCATTTGAGCCTGTAAATGCTAGTAAATACCCAAAAAGAAAAGATTTGAGAGATTTAGACTTCTCAACTATTGACCCAGTCACGGCAAAAGATTATGATGATGCAATCTGCTGGGATGATGAGAACAAAACTCTTTATGTAGCTATTGCCGATGTAAGTGAGTACATAAAACCATTTGGTGCATTAGATAATGAAGCGATTTACAGAAGTTTTTCTATCTACCTTCCTCATCGCTCTATCCCTATGCTCCCTCGTCAACTCAGTGAAACACTCTGCTCCTTACAGCCTCATGTCGATAGACTAGCGTTTGTATTTGAGATGAAGCTAGATATAGATAAGTTAGAAGTTTCAAGTTCTAGCGTTTATGAAGCTATTATCCACTCTAAACGTCGCTTTAATTATGAAGAGATAGATAGTTTTTTTGAGGGTGATTTAAAAGCACAAAACGAAGATGAAGTGAGAATTTTTGATTCACTTACAAAACTTCGAGTAGTGACAGATGCACTCAAAGCAAAACGTATTCAAGTTGGTTATGATTTTCGCTCAACTGAGATAGATATGTTTATAGATGAGGAGTCTAACTTAGTTTCAACTCATGAAGCAGAGGAGACACCATCTCATGCTCTCATTGAGGACTGTATGCTTTTAGCCAACAAAGAGGCTGCTGCACAGTTTGAGAGAGGTATCTTTAGGATTCATGAGCCACCTAGCCAAAATAAACTCCAGATTCTTTATCAGGAACTAGCTGGAATAGGAATGAACATAGAGATTAAAGAGACTACAAAAGAGACGATTACAAGTATTCAAAATCAAGCTCGTGATATGGGACTCGAATCAGAAGTAGACACCTTAATCATCCGTTCACAGATGCAAGCGAGATATGCCCCTCTAAACTCTGGACATTTTGGTTTAGGGTTTGAGCAGTATACTCACTTTACATCTCCTATTAGAAGGTACTCCGATCTTATTGTCCATAGACTCCTTAAGGCTATAAATGCTGGAGATACCCAAGAGGGCTCTTATGTTCTAAGAAACATTGAAGCACTTAGTATGACAATAAGTGAAAAAGAGAGAGAGTCGAGTAGTATTGAAAATGATTTTATGGCTAGAAAATATGCTAGATGGGCAGATAAGAACATAGGTAAAGAGTTCAAAGCAAAAATAAATGCCACAGATCCAGACATAAAAGCTGAACTTAGAGATGAGATACAAGGCGCTAGACTCTTTATAACTTCTCCTGAACTTCCCGTCCTTTTTGAGGATGTGATAGTGAAAATAGAGAGAGTAGATATAGCCCGTGCTCGTATCTATGCAGTAGTTGTTGGGAAGGTAGATGTATAAGAGTGAACTAGACAATCACATAAGAAAAGGGAGTGTAAGTAACTCTTTTGTCTTTTTTGGTGAGAGTAGTTTCCTCATAGATATGTATACCAAAATGATGACATCCATTGAGGATGCTAATATCTTAAACTTCTATCATGATGAGTATGATTTCAACTCTGCAAAAGCACATCTCTCTCAAGGTTCACTCTTTGGGGATAGAAATATTCTCATCATTAAGAGTGAAAAAAAAGTCCCTAAAAAAGAGTTGGATGCACTCTTATCCCTCTGTGACAAAAATCCTGATAATATCTTTGTTTATGCCTACTATGGAAGTGACCATAAAACATATAACAATAAAAAAGCCTTTGCTAAGTCCAATGCGATGAGTGTAAGATTTTTTAATCCAAAAGATTTTGAAGCTCAAAATATTGTCCTACAACGAGCGCAAGAACTTAATGTAAATATCGATAAATATACAGTTGCTCACCTTTTAGGAATTCATAATGGTGATGTTGCACTCGCCTCAAATGAGATAGAAAAATTTCGTGTTTATCAGAGAGCCATTACAACAAAAGATGTGGATAATTTAGTCTTTGGGCTAGGTTCAGTCAATCTTGATGATTTTACTAAAAGACTTCTTGAGAAAAAAGATTTTAAAGAGGATTTAGTAAGTATTTTAGAACATGGAGAGGATGAGATACGAGTCCTTACAGCAATCACATCATACATAACACAGCTCTATATGTTTAACATTTACATCCGTGTAAATGGTGCACCAAATGCGATTGAGATACTTGGCTACCCTGCCCCTCAATTTGTAGTAGAAGAGAAGTCTCAACTCTCAATCAAATTTAAACCCCATACCTATGCGAAACTTCATAATCTTCTTTTAGAGAGTGAATTAAGGATGAAAAGTGCTCACATTGACAAAGAAGCTATTTTACTTTCAACTTTAATCCGTCTTCAGAAACTAATCTAAACTCCCCTAAAGAACATTTTTTGTATAATCGCGATATTAATTTCTCCACATAAGGAATTCCCATGCGCGGTTATAAAGTATTTGCTGGATCAGCTAGTGTCGATTTTGCTCAAGAAGTTTGTCAATTATTAGATGTGCCATTAGCTCAAGCTGATGTTAAAAAGTTTAGCGACGGTGAGATTTCAGTACAAATTGCTGAGTCAGTTCGTGGTCGCGATGTATTTATCGTTCAAAGTACAGGGGCTCCTTCAAACGATAACCTTATGGAACTACTTATTATGACAGATGCTCTTAAACGCTCATCTGCACAGAGTATTACAGCTGTTGTTCCTTACTATGGTTATGCAAGACAAGATCGTAAGGCTGCACCTCGTGTACCTATTACTGCAAAACTTGTGGCTAATCTTTATGAGACTGCTGGTATTGATAGAGTTATTACAATAGACCTTCATGCTGGTCAGATTCAAGGTTTCTTTGATATTCCTGTTGATAATCTTTATGGTTCTATCACTTTTGAGCACTATATCAAAAGTAAAAATCTTAAAAACCCTATCATTGCTAGTCCAGATATCGGTGGAGTTGCACGCGCTAGATACTTTGCAAAACGTATGGGTCTGGAGATGGTTATCGTTGATAAACGTCGAGAAAAAGCGAACGAAGCGGAAGTAATGGGAATTATCGGAGATGTTGAGGGTTACGATGTAATCATGATTGATGATATGGTCGATACTGCTGGGACTATGGTTAAGGCTGCTACTGCACTTAAAAATAAGGGTGCTACATCAGTTATGGCTTGTGCTACTCATGGTGTATTGAGTGGTAAGGCTTATGATAACCTCGAAAATGGTGAACTAGATGAATTAATCATCACAAATACACTAGAATCTAAACCTCATAAAAACATCAAAGTTTTAACTGTCGCACCTCTTTTTGCAGAAGTTATTCGTCGTGTTTACCATAACGAAAGTGTAAACTCTCTTTTTGTATAAGAGATAAAGGCTTCAAATCAGAACGCTTTGTCAAACAAAACTTATCATATATTCAGTACTAGTTTTAGTACTGTTTTACAACTACTCTTTTTTTACAAATACTCTTAGTATTTATCCATTTTCACAAAATTATGGATTTATTTTTTCTCTTGTTTTAGTACTTATAGCTTTTAATATATTACTATTTACAATCATAAGTTCAAAATATACTCTTAAACCTCTTCTTATCGCTGTATTTCTCTCCTCATCTTTAACTAATTACTTTATGAATAGTTATCATGTAATAATAGATGATTTAATGATACGAAATATGCTTCAAACTAACCTTGCTGAGTCACTAGACCTTGTTACACTCAAACAAATTCTTTATTTCATTTTTTTAGGTTTACTCCCTTCTTTTATAATATATAAAATAAGATTAGAACCTTCTTCTTTAAAAAAAATATTTCTTACTAAGATAAAAGTTATACTATTAATGCTACTTATTATTTCGGCAAATATATTCTTTTATAGTAAGTATTACACATCTTTTATACGAGAGCATAAACCATTAAGATTCTCAATAAATCCAACATACTGGATTTACTCTATTGGAAAATATACACTACTTACTTTCGAGAGTGGAGAGACAACACTTAAATCTATTGGACTTGATGCACAAATTGATTGCGACAAAAATACTTCTTTACCGAAACTAGTTATCATGGTTGTAGGTGAAGCGGCTAGAGCTGATCACTTCTCTTTAAATGGATACGAACGAGAAACTAATCCTCTTTTGAAAAATGAAGATATTATAAACTACTCAAACTTCTTTTCATGTGGGACTTCAACTGCAGAGTCTGTTCCCTGTATGTTTTCTATCTATAATAGGAATAATTACAGTTATAAAAAAGGTATTTCTACACAAAATGTACTTGATGTTTTAAATCATACAGGTAAAATAGATATTTTATGGAGAGATAACAATTCAGATAGTAAAGGTGTTGCTCTTCGTATCCCACATGTTGATTATAAGTCTTCAGTACACAACACTTTAGTTATTGAAGGCGAAGCACGTGACATAGGAATGCTTATAGGATTAGACAAGTATGTAATAAAACATAAAAATAGAGATATTCTCATAGTCTTACATCAGATGGGAAATCATGGACCTGCATACTATAAACGTTATACAAAAGAGTATGAAAAGTTCACACCAACTTGTAAAACTAGCCAACTTGAAGAGTGTTCCCAAGAAGAGATAGCAAATGCCTATGATAATGCTATTCTTTATACTGATAATTTTTTAGTAAAGACTATCAATTTTTTAAAACTCTTCGATACAACACACCAAACTGCGATGATTTATATGAGTGACCACGGAGAGAGCTTAGGTGAAAAGGGTATTTATCTTCATGGATTACCATATTTTATGGCACCAGATGCACAAAAACATATTGGTGCGATTATGTGGTTTGGAGAAAAGATGAAAAAGACTTTAGATATTCAGACTCTTCAAAAGAATAAAAATAAACACTATTCTCATGACAATCTCTTTCATACCATTTTAGGTTTATTTGAAGTAAAAACAGAAGTATATGATAAAGAATTAGATATGCTTCATATAAAAAATTAAGCTTTTTTATCTATAGTTCAGCTAATTTATAATTTGCTGAACTAACTGCTCGAGTAAATGTTCTATGCATATTCTCTTCACCTATTAACGTAACTATTTCATGTTTTTGCAAGGCTTCAAAAACTTCATTATTTGTTCCCGAAGTTACAATAACTGTTCCATTCTCTTTTAAAATTTCTATAGTTTCATGGAAATTATGAAGTGCTGTTGCATCAATAAAAGTCACATGTCGCATTCTAATAATCAAGACTTTTGCACTTATAGCTCTCTTTTGAATTAGCTCTGCATACTGTTTTGCTGAGGCAAAGAAGAGAGGTCCTCCTATCTCATAAACAGCTATGCCTTTTGGTAATTTTTCATAATTTTCTATGTCATCTTCATCATTACTTACTACTATCTCATGCTTATCAACATCTGCCATTCGTTTCATAAAAAGAAGAGATGAAAGAACTATACCAACCTGAATAGCGACTGTTAAATCTACAATAATCGTTAAAATAAAAGTGCTCAATAACACACTATAATCATAAACAGAACCTTTTAAAATAGAGAAAAAAGATTTATATTCACTCATATTAAATGCTACTACAATTAAAATACCTGCAAGAACAGACATAGGAATCAACTTTGCATAGTTCATAAAAAAGAGCATTATAAGTAAAAGAGTGAGAGAGTGGACTATCCCTGAGATAGGTGTTCTTCCACCATTTTCTACATTTGTAGCTGTTCTAGCAATAGCACCTGTTGCAGGAATACCTCCAAAAAACGGTGTAGCTATATTTGCTAAACCTTGTGCTATCAGTTCTGTGTTTGATCTATGTGCACCACCAATCATTCCATCAGCCACTACAGCTGAGAGAAGAGACTCAACACTTCCTAAAAGTGCAATAACTAATGCAGGTACTATATATGTTCTAAGATTAGAGAGCTCAAAATGAGGAAGAGCAAAAGTAATATCATTAGGAATTGTTCCAAAAAAAGTCTCAATCGTTGTGACGGGAAGATGAAAAATCTGTACACCTAAAGTTAAAAGAATAAGAGCTACAAATGAACCTGGAACTTTAGAATTTATCTTTTTAAAATTCAGAGTTATAACAATAGTGGCAAACGTTATAGCAAGTGCATAATAGTTAATATCTTGAATATGTTCAAAATAGCATTGCCATTTTTCAAAAAAGTCTGCTGGTAATTTTTGAATACTTAAACCTAAGGCATCTTTTATCTGTGTAGAAAAAATAACTACAGCAATCCCACTTGTAAAACCAACAATAAGCGGATGAGGAAAGTATTTAAGTAAATTTCCTAATTTTAAAACACCAAAAAGTACTAAAATAACACCTGCCATTAAAGTAGAAATCAAAAGTCCATCTACTCCATACTGCTGGATTATTCCGTAGAGTATAATGATAAAAGCTCCAGTAGGACCGCCAATCTGTACCCTACTCCCACCAAAAAGTGAGATAATAAATCCTGCAACAATAGCAGTAATTATCCCTTTTTCAGGAGAAACACCACTTGCGACTGCAAAAGCAATAGCCAAAGGAAGTGCAACAATTCCCACAATACTTCCAGCAATAATATCTTTGAGAATCTGCTCTTTAGATATACCTTTTTTTAAGAGTGTTAATAATTTTGGTTGAAATATCATTTTTCGTTTATAACCTTGTCATTTATTTCAAACAGAGTATACAATACTACCCCTAAAAGAGATAGGCTCACAACACTAAAAATAATAGTATAACCAGTCGGTAAATCATAACTATATGAGATAAAGAGTGCGAGTAAAACAGATAAAGAACCAAAAATAGTAGCAAATATAAATGGCTTAAATCTTTTCTGTGTTATACCAATATAGGATGGAGCTATAAGTAGTGCAAAAACCACTAAAACACCAGCTGACTGAACAGATGATGTAACAGTAATAGCCAACATCAAGAAAAATAGAAACTCTTTTTTAAGCCCCTGCACTCGCGGGTAGATAAAGAACATCACAAACACTACAAATCCGTAAATAGCTAAATCTTTATATAAATCTTCACTCGAAGTAAAGAGAATGTCAGCAGCACTTAGTTTTGAAAAAAGCTCTGTCCCCTCTGCGCTCTGCGCTAAAACAAGCATAATTGCTGAGATACCTAAAGCATAGAGAAGCCCTATAAAAGCCTCTATCTTCTCTACTCTTTTTGTCGCCCAAGTGATGATGAGTGCACCAAAAACTGCAAAAAGAAGTGTCATAGCACTCTGATACTCACCACCCATAAATGCTATACTTATAGCCATCCCACTAGCAGCTATTTGCCCTATGGCTAAATCTGTAAAGATGACGCCACGTTTAATAATCTCTATACCAAAAACAGTATGGATAAAGACAAGGGCAATGGCGAGAACAAACGCAGGCCAAAGAAGCTCTACTATCTGCATATATTTGTCGCTATTGTATTGTAGTATGCTTCTAAAGTTTTACTTCCAGTTGCTCCCATATCGTGAGGAATTAAGACAACTTTTGCACCTGTTTTTGATGCTATAAATTTTGCTGTTTTTCTCTCATGATAGACATCTTGTAAGATAAGTTTAATCCCATTTTTCTTTATTGTGTTTATAAGTGCTATGGTATGTTTAGAACTCGGAGCGATTCCAGGGAGAGGCTCTATAGTCCCATAACTTTTATAGTTGTAGCGTTTTAAAAAGTAGTTAAACAGTTCATGATACTGCACTACTTTTTTATCTTTACACATTTTCATTTTATTGTCAAATGATTTCAAATAACTTTGCCACTCTTTTGTAAAACTATTTAAGTTTCTCTGATACTGTGCTTCATTTTCAGGGTCAAGTTCAAGGAGTTTTTCCATAATAGCTCTTGCGATGATAAGCACCATATGTGGGTCTGTCGTGTAGTGAGGATTTCCCTGAGCATGAACATCTCCAAAACCACGGGATACAGAAGTCGGTACATCTATCATAGGAATATAGTGAGATATATCTAAAAATCCTTTTGCACCATTTTGAATCTTTGCATTGTTCGCATTTTTGATAAGAGGTGGTAACCAACCAAGCTCTAGCCCTCCTCCATTCATAATGAGTAGGTCAGCACGGTTAAGTTTTGCTAAAAGTGAGGGTTTTGGAACTATAAAGTGTGGGTCATATTTGCTACTTCCAAGTACTCTAACTCTTACTAAATCTCCACCTACTTTTTTTGTAATTGCCCCAAGAGTTGAGTAGGTTGTATCTACACGAAGTGAAGCAAAAAGTCCCGTCGTG
>Ga0256826_1002733_pt1 | contig 10703 bp, 9 predicted proteins | sample CV79metaG_FD_185975 | JGI IMG/M metagenome (GOLD analysis project Ga0256826, IMG submission 185975) | Hydrothermal vent microbial communities from East Pacific Rise, Pacific Ocean - CV79 | ecosystem: Environmental > Aquatic > Marine > Hydrothermal vents | place: Pacific Ocean: East Pacific Rise... | reverse complement strand
GCCTATTTTAAAATTAAGTATGGAATTTTATAAAAACTTGGTTACGTTAAGGTTACAAAAGTGTTATGTAAGTGTGTCACTCAAAAAGAGTGACATAAGGAGATTGAAATTTGAAATTTTGTGGAGAGGTAAGGGTTTACTTGATACCCTTAGTATCCCAATAAGTTCTTACTTTTGTAGTTAAAGAGTCAGGCAGTGGAACAAATCCAAGACTCATAGCTATATCTTGACCATTTGTATAACACCAGTCATAGAATTTAGTTACATTTTTGTTTGTCTCAGATTTTTCTGAAGGAACTAAGATGAAAGTTGCTGCTACCATAGGGTACGAGTCAGCTCCTTTAGGGTCAGCGATAACTGCATAAAAATCTTTTTCAGGTTTAAGAGATGCCTTGGCTGCTGCGATTTGGAAAGACTTAAGTGTTGGTTTTATGAAGTTCCCTTCACGGTTTTCAACTGTAGCCATTGAGATGTCATTATTTTTTGCATCTGCATAGTCAATGTAACCTACAGAGTATTTAGTCTGTTTAAGAAGAGCAGCTACACCAGAGTTTGTTTTTCCACCGATATGGTGGTCACCTGGCCATGAGAGTGACTTTTTAGCACCATAAGTTTTTCTCCATTTTTTAGATACTTTAGAGAGGTAGTATGTGAAGTTATAAGTAGTTCCTGAACCATCTGCACGGTGAACAAATGTAAGTTTCTCGTGTGGAAGTTTTACATCTGCATTTGAAGAGGCTATGACTGCATCATCCCAAAACTTAACACTACCATCAGCAATAGCAACTATGGCTTTTCGGCTAAGTTGAATGCCATCAACACCCGGAATATTGTAACCCATAGTAATAGCACCAACTACACCTGGAAACTGATAAAGACCATTTTTCTTTAGAACTTTTGGACTAAGTGGTTTATCTGTTCCTGCAAAATCAACTGCACGAGCTTTAGCATCTTTAATCCCTTTAGAAGAACCTTTTTTAATGTAGTCTACTTTAATACCTGTATCTTTGTTATAAGCTTTAAGCCATTTTTGGTAAACACTATAAGGAAAAGATGCTCCACTTCCTTTGATGATATCATTGGCGTTTAGTGATGTAAGTAACACTGTACTTACTAATGCTAGTTTAATAATCTTAGTCATAGTTATAACCCTTGTTTATATTTTGTTGTCGAAAGTATAAAACAGTTGGGTTACGCTTTAGTTACAAAATTATTTCTCAAGGTTTAGAAAAACCACTGAGAAGTAAGGCGAAAGATATTTACATCTTTATCACCAACATTTACATCAAAACTGTCTTTTTGATAATACATTCCGACTTTTGTAGTATTTCCGCGAAGGTACCAGTTTATACCTGCAAGCATAGAAGTGGCACTGTAGTTGTTTTTCTCTTTAAATCTATTCCAAGATTCATAACGAACAAATGGTGCTAAAAAATAAAAGTCTGTAAAAACATATTCGCTCGTTGCATAATACCCTGAGGCAGTTCCTGTCTTTATATTAGTAGCTTGAATATCTTCAACAACATCATTAAACTTGAAATACTCTGCTTGAATCATTAGTCCATGGTAGTGTGCTGATATCTCAGCATTTATAAGGGATCTTTGAACATCTAAGCTTGCATTATTATCTGTTAAACCTTTCATAGTTGGTATACTCCAATATGCAAGACCAACAGTAAAGTGTTTCCCTTGCCCCATATATGTTTCAGTTACTTGTTTTTCTTCCCAGCCATTAAAGGGTGAGAGTTTTACTTTTCCACCAAAGAAAAAACTTTGATCGCTCATAGTTATGTCGCTACTACTATTCCCTCCTGCATCTTTTACCTTAGCTGGATTTGCTGCTGAACCTGTAGCTATTTGATAGTGAATCTTTTTTTCCCAGTTCCCATACATCTGTATATTCGTTCCACGACGATTAAAAGAGATGAACTGTGCTGCTGCATCGGCGATATAGGGTCTGTCGTAAGCAATAACTCGGGCAGATTTGACAGTTTCTGTACGAGAGACATCTATCTTTGCACGGTAGAGTTTGAAGTTTACTAAAGAGCTTCCAAATGGTTTTTTTATTTTCACATAGGCATCACCAACATTAAAGTTTCCCTCACTGTTTTCAATACCGTAGTTTGATTTATCATTTCGCATATCCATAACAAATGATGTGTTTTTTGTAAAACCAGCTGCCACCTCAAAACGAACACGCCTTAGATAGGCATCGTTAAGTGATGTATCTATTTTTGTACTGTCACTATAGTTTGTATTTACACTCTCCATAGTTCCTTGAATCCGGACACCAGCTTTTAGCCACATATCAGATGTATCATCAGGTGAAAACTTCATATTTATATGTGTCTCTTTTCCGAGTAAGAACTCTTGTGACTCCTCATTGATGATAGTGATTTCATTTGCATTGAGTGTGAGAACTGCTAGTAGTATTAAAATAGCTTTTGTAAAATTTTGCATAGTTTTCCTTTGATTATCTTTTTTTTCTTGTTTTTGAGACACGTTCTTTGTTTACTTTGTACTTATGTTTTTTTAACTTTTCAATAATGCTATCTGAAGCTTTAAAAGTGTCTGCAATAGTACATTCATCTTGAGCTTTAAACTTAGTACGGTTAAGCTCAAACTTTGAGATGAGTAGTGTAAAATCTATATCTTTCAAGTATGGGTAAAGCTCTACAGACTTCTCCTCTTCTAATAACCAGTGACTTAAAACACAAATAACAAGAAACTCAGGTATATAAGCAGGTTTTTTTGAGTAGTGTGTACTTACTGTCCTTGCCATTACATCGTAGTAGTTTATAAGCGGTTCTTCAAACTTAGCTATTTTTTTAAGTTCAAGATTTACTTTTGCTCCTTGGACAATACTTATGAGATAGTCAGCATTAACAACAGTTTTTTGTAAGTTATCTTTTAACTTTTTGAGTGTGTCATAAACATAACGAGTATCTTCTTCATCGCCAACAGTAGGTCTGTATTTCTGCTCCTCTAGGTAAAGAAAATACCTCTCAAGTGCAGTACGTGCAAAAACTAAAATAGCTTCAGTTTTTACTCCATTTAACATAGTAGGTTTGACACGATTAGGGCAGTCCCCTTCAATCTTAACACCACTCATATTTTTAGTGTGTTCTTCAATTATGATATTTTTAAGCATAGTTATAGCCTTATCTTTTTTATTTAAATATATTTTAGTAATTAGGGTATTTATTGGGTTGGAATAACTATGAGCTTATAGGAGGACGAAGTATAAAGTCTTGATACTCAAAACTTTTTGTAGTGTAGATAGCAAATATTGTATGGTTATTGAGTTTATAATCATAAACAGAGAGTTTATGCTCGTTGCAGAAAGTATCTGAAGTCTCTTTCTCTGGACTCTTCTCTTCTATGCTTGTTTCTGTTTGTGTTTTAGAACTCTCTTCTACTATTTCAATAGGAGAGAGATTAAAGATAGAGATAGTTAAAAGAATAGTGAGTAATAGTTGCATAGGTGAAAGATTACAAGAGAAGAGTTTCAGTTTGGTTACATAAAAGTTTCAAAGTGTAACCAATACGTAATCGCTTCGTAATATAATTCGGCAATTCAAAACAAACAAGGGAAATTAAAGATGAAAAAAATTGTTTTATCAGCATTAGCTGCGATGACTTTAGGAACTGTGGCTGCAAATGCTGTTGACTTATACCAAGATGCAAATGGTCAAGTATTTACTTCTTCTGCTGAGGGTCGTACACTTGTAAAAGATAAATCAACTTCATGGTACTCACATGCTGATAAGTTAAAGTTCAGTGCTTTAACATACCTTGGATATAAATATAATGAGCATAAAAAAGATACTACAGCTGTTAATTATAAAGATTCTACTTCTCAGTTTGAGATTCGTCGTGCTTACTTTCAAGTAAAAGCTTACCTTTTAGAAGATCCTAAATCTTACTACCGTGTCACTTTTGATATGCACCAAGATACTAAAGCAGATGGTAGTGGTACAGATGGTGATATGGTGTTACGTGCTAAATATGCTTACCTTTACTTAAATGATGTTTTACCATTTACAGGTGTTGAGGTTGGTTTAGTTCACCGTCCATGGCACGATTATGAAGAGCATAATGCTTGGTACTTCCGTGATATTTCTAAGGTGTTAGTAGAGCAGAAAAATGGTGCTGACCTCTCTAACTCTGCTGACTTTGGTTTTAACTTTAAGACAAAAACTCAGTATATAGATACTGAAATAGGTATCTTCAATGGTGAGGGTTATCACTCAACACAAAATACTTCTCTTGGTATGAGTTTAGAGTGGAGAGCTACAGCTCATCTTCTTGGAGTAAGTGGAAAAGATAAACAAAACAGTAAAACATACTTTGATGTCTCTTTCTTTGGTCAGTATAACCAAGAGCATAAAAATGTTACTGTTGGTAGTGTAACTGAAAATCAAGATCTAATTTTTGGTGGTCTGCATACAGTGTACAACCAACCAGAGTTTTTACTTTCAGCTCAGTATATAGACTCACAAGATACTTCAGATATAGCTAATAATGTTTCTAAACAAGCTGGTTCAGGTTACAGTATGAATGGTGAGTATCGTTTAGGCTCAGAAAAAGAGTACAGACTTCTTGCTCGTTATGACTCTTGGACTCCAAAATCAAGACAAGAGAATAGAACAGGTATAGCAGGTATAGCTTGGGATCAAAATAGAAATGTTCAGTGGGTTGCAAATATTGAACTTACAAGAAATAAAAGTGGTTCATCTCGTGAAGAGTTTAATGGTGAAGCATATATGATTACAGCACAGGTAGAGTTCTAGAAACTCTACTTTAAACAAATTTTAAATTCTCTTTATAAGGGCACTCTTTTTCCTTGTGCCTGAAACTACTCATAAGCAACTTATTGCTACTTCGTAACAAGTTAGTAACAAAATTATTTCATTTATTGTTTTCAATCAATAAAATTTTAGAATAGTATGGTTATAATAATTATAATTTTTTCTGAAGGTATAATATATGTCAACAACTCCTTATCCAGATGTCTTTAATGAACTCAAAGCAGAGGTTCGTGCAGCAGGTCTACTCGACCGTGTTCCTGTGCGTGGAACCATAGAAATGATAGCTACTATCTTAAGTATGGCACTTGTTTTTTACATAGCTGTAAACTGGACTTCATTAGGCTTTGACCCTGTTTGGGGAGCAGTTGGACTTGGTTTTTTTATGACTATTGTTTTTACTCGGGCAGTGTTTATCTCACATGATATTCTTCATACACAGTACTTTAAAAATAAATCACTCTCTTTTAAACTTTCCTATCCATTTTCGGCATTTATACTCTCAAATAGCTCATCGTGGTGGGACTTTAAGCATAACGTAAATCATCATACTTGGTGTAATGTTCCTGAAAAAGATGAAGATATTTTAGCAATGGATGGTGCTTTTGCTCCTAAATACAAGGGTGATAAGGCTTGGCTTAGAGCAAGCAAATATCTTGTTTTTTGGGGTTCTATGTTCTTTATGTATCCAGCATTTATAGTTCAGTCATACAACTTTGTAATTAAACGTGAGAAATGGGGTGAGTTGGCTCTTATGCTCATGCACTGGCCATTAGTATGGGGAACAATTTTTTATTTTCTACCATTTGAGAGTGCAATAATAGTTTTTTTAACACTTAACTTTACTTTGTCACCTTGGTTGGCATTTGGTTTTATTACAAATCATCTTGGTTGTGAAGTATTTGAAAAAGATGTTGGCGAGAAGTTTTCTTGGATGGAGTTACAGATGAGAACATCACGTTCACTTAAAGGTGGAGCATTTGTACACTGGTTTTATGGTGGTTTAAATACTCAGATAGAACATCATCTTTTTCCAAAAGCACCACGTTTTAATCTTCTTAAAGTTCAAGATATGACACGTGAGTTTGCTAAGAAACATGATATCCATTACTTTGAAACAACACCAGTTGAGGCATATGTTCAAATTAACGATGTACTAAAAGAGTACTAATTCATTCAATATTTCACTTTAATGTTCTATAATGATGAAAACATTTTAGGACAAACAAGTGAAACTACTATTTAATCTTCTTCTTTTCTTTTTTTTAATTAATAATCTATTTGCAAATAAAACAGAACTCGAACATATAAAACTACAGTTACAATGGAAACACCAGTTTGAATTTGCAGGTTTTTATGCTGCAAAAGAGAGAGGTTTCTATAAAGATATTGGCTTAGATGTAGAGTTTTTGGAACTTAACAGTGGGAATATTTCAGAATTAGTACTCGATGGGGTTGCTGAATATGGCTTAGGTTATTCATCAATAGTAGCAGATTATTATAACGGTAGTGATATCATAATGATCGCAAACTTCTTTAAGCAGTCACCTTTAGTAGTTGTCACCCAAAAAGATATTAAGACACCAGCTGATTTAGTAGGTAAAAAGATAATGGGGATATCCGATACCATTCATAACCTCACTCTATTAGAAATGTTGAGCAAGTTTAATATTACAAAAGATGATTTTATTAACGTGAAGACTAATTATAAATTAGACTCCTTTATAAATAAAGAAGTTGATGCTATGAGTGTCTTTGTAACAAATGAGATCTATTATCTTAATAAAGCTGGAATCTCTTATAATATTTTAGATCCAATAGTATATGGTACAAAGTATTATGATCAAAATCTTTTTACAAGTAGAAATGAACTCTTAAACCATCCTAAACGTGTACTTGACTTTAAAAAAGCTTCTATAAAGGGTTGGAAATATGCATTATCGCATAAAGAAGAGCTAATTACACTTATTCAGAAGAAATATAATCCTCAACATAAATCTAGAGAAGCATTAATGTTTGAGGCTAAGCAAGTTGAATCGATTATGCTCCCTAAGGTTTATGATATCGGAAGTATTGATAAACATAGAGTTAGACTGATTGCTGATACTTTTAAACAAGCAGGTTATATTTTTAATGATGTAAATATTAATATCAATAAGTTTATTTTTAATGAGAATGGAAAAAATCTATATCTTACAGATGAGGAAAAAATATTTCTGCAAAAGAAGAAAAAACTAAATATTTGTATTGATCCAGATTGGATGCCATTTGGAGCTATCATCGATGGAAAATATGTAGGAATTGATTCTGATTTTTTAAAAATAGCAGAGGAAAAGATTGGACTCCAAATGCAAATTTACAAGACAAATTCATGGGCCGAATCTTTAGCTGCAATAAAGGCTAAGAAGTGTGATATTCTTAACCTTGTTGCATCTACAAAAGAGAGAAGAGAGTTTCTTTATACAACAACACCGTATTTAGACTATTCTTTGGTTATCGTTACTAAAACAGATAAAAAGAATGTTCCAGATGTAAGTTTTTTAAAAAATAAGAAGATAGCAGTTGTAAAAGATTATGCAGAAGTTGAATTGTTAAAAAAAGAGTATCCAAATATAAATGTTGTTGAAGTACAAAGTATACAGGATGGACTAAGTAAAGTTCAAAATGGTGAAGTTTATGGCTTTGCTGATAATGCATTTGGGATTGATTACTATTTCCGGGATTCAGAGTTTACATACAAAGATTTTAAGATTTCTGCACATTTTGATGATAAGCTTACTCTCTCCTATGGAGTAAGGGATGATGAGTTTATACTCTATAAAATAATGCAAAAAGTGGTTGACAGCATTTCAACAGAGCAGAAGAGTTTCATACTTAATAAGTGGTTTTCTTTGAACTATAAAGAGAGTTTTGATTATTCACTATTTTATAAAGCCTTACTGTTAGTTATAGTAGTTTTACTATTTTTGGTTTACAGACACTTCCAAGTACAAAAATTAAATAAAGCACTAAAGTTTAAAGTAGAAGAAGAGTTGAAAAAATCATCAGATAAAGACAAAATGATTTTTCACCAAAGTAAGTTAATCTCAATGGGAGAAATGATAGAGAATATTGCTCATCAATGGAGACAACCCTTATCTCAAATAAATTCAGCAGTTCTAATATTGGATGAGATACTCACAGAAAATAGTATTGAAGATGAAAGAATTGAGAGTAAACTCTCTGAGATAGAATCTCTTACAATATATATGTCAAAAACAATAACAGACTTTAGAAATTTTTATGATAATGATAAAGAGAAACAAAAATTTACTTTAAATAGTATAACTGAAGATGCTGTAAATATTGTAAAAGGAACACTAGATTATCACTCTATTCATCTGAAACTGGAATATATGAATGAATTACATTGTTTTGGGTACCCTAATGAGTTACAACAGGTTCTAGTCATTATTTTAAATAATGCAAAAGATGCTTTAGTCTCTAGTTCTGTTGAGGAGTTACAAATTACTATTAGACTTTTAAAAGAAGATGGTTTTAATATTATTAAAGTGTATGATAATGCAGGAGGTATAGATGATGAAATTGCGGAGAAAATATTTGAGCCATATTTTACGACCAAACATAAGTCCCAAGGAACAGGACTTGGGCTTTATATAGCAAAAATAATAATAGAAGAATCTCTTGGCGGAGAACTTAGTATGCAGACTACAAAAGATGAAACATATTTTCAAATAAAGTTATTGGAGAGTTATGAATCAAGCAACAAATGAATATAGTGTACTTTTCATTGAAGATGAAAAAGCGATTAGAGATAACTATGTTAGTTATTTGAAAAAACACTTCAAAAATGTTTATGAAGCAGAAGATGGAGAGAGTGCTTTTTCAATATATCAAAGTAAACGACCAGAACTTTTAATAGTAGATATTAATATTCCAAAATTGAATGGTTTAGATCTATTAAGAAAAATACGTGAAACAGATAGAGAAACAAAAGCTATTATGTTAACAGCACATGCAGATGTTAAGTACCTACTTGAAGCGACAGAACTTAATCTAAGCAAGTATTTAGTAAAACCTATTACTCGCAAGGAACTTAAAGATGCTCTCTCTTGTGCAATAGACGATATAAATAATTTTACAATAACTGCAAATAAAAGAATTAACGTAAAAGAGAACTATTTTTGGAATAATGAAACTAGAGAACTTCACAATGGAAATAGTTTAGTAAGTTTAACAAAAACAGAATTAGAAATATTCTCTTTTCTGGTGTTAAATGCAAATAGAGTGACTACTTATGAAGAGTGTATTTGGAAGATATGGGGTGAATATAATGACTATAAAACAGATGCTTTTAAAACATTGATTAAAAATTTGAGAAAGAAGTTACCCCCAAATACAATTGAGAATGTATTTGGAATTGGGTATAAGCTTTGTACTTAGCTTAAATCCCATCTACTTTAAGAAGTTTTGTTTTACCAACCATTAAATCAACAGTCATACTAATTCTTTTCCAAACACTATCTTGTCTGTACTCTATATTATGCTTTTTACATAACTCTTTTACTAGAGGTTGCATTTTCTGTTGAAAACTCTGTGGAGTATTTGGAAAGAGATGGTGCTCTATTTGGTAGTTTAAGAAGCCTTGTGAAAAATCAAGCCATTCAGGACCAGTGTTATAGTTCACACTTCCCATGATCTGTCTAAGATAGAACTCTCCTTGAGATTTATGAGGCTCACTAAACTGGTAAATATCGCCAGCAGAGTGGTTTGGAACAATTACTAAGAAAGAGTGTAAGTTTGCATAAGCTTCACTCATTAAAAGAATAATTAGAGCACTCCAAACAGCTCCCCATCCAAGTGGTAAAAAAAGTAAAGGCATAGCTACAAACTTAGTAATCCCATATGGAAGGTAGTAATTTTTCCAAAGTTTTGCACCATTTTCAGTAAATGGAGACAGCTCATAGTCATCTATTTCCGGCTCACGTCTTTTTCTTCTTTCTTTATTCTCTAAAATTCTAAGAGTATTTGGAGCATAGTAAGTAAATTTCCAAGTTGCAGCAAAAATATAAACAAATATGCGTCTTAAAAACATAGGTGTTTTAGACTGAATAAGCCATTGCATATTTCTCTCAACATTATCTGGGTCATCATCTTCGCCTAGGTGGTAGTGGTGCATAATATTATGCTCATACTCCCAAGCTTCAGGCTTAATCCAATCTAACCAGTGAAAATATCTGTTTGTACCTCTTGCATACCCAGCTTTTGTGTATTGTTTAGGAATGTTTGGAACTTTATCGTAAGCACCATGTAAAATTGGATGTGTAACATCAGCCCATCTTGCAACATTTCCAACACCAATGAGAATTGCAGCGATGATACCAAGTGTCCAGAAACCAAAAGTACTTAGCCCGATTGATACTTCTAAAGCTGTGACGACATAAATCATAAAAAATCCAGAAAGTGTAAATGCTCTCCCCCATCTTTCAAGTTTTAAAAGGTGATCAAAATCTTCTTGACCTACTGGACCAAGACTCGCTTTTATCTCTTCTAAATCTCGTTGTAGTTGCTCTTTATCTACATCTTCATATTTTGCATAGACATGGTCAGCAGAGATTTTTTCTTCTTTAAAAGTATGTTTACTCTCTTTAGTAGTGGTTTTTTCAGCTCCCTCAGTTTCTTCTTTATGGATGCTTTCTATTTTAGATAACTCTTCAGCTTCTTCAGTAGAGATAATCGCTTCTCTTGCTGTAAGCATATTATTAGCTGCTTCCATTTCTGAGATTTCAGGAACTTCGATTTCTTCTTTTTTCGCTTGATTTGACAAAATTACTCCTTATTTATACAGTAAATTGATAATTTTCATTATATATAAAAATACTTACAATTTGCTTT
>Ga0256826_1002732_pt1 | contig 10704 bp, 10 predicted proteins | sample CV79metaG_FD_185975 | JGI IMG/M metagenome (GOLD analysis project Ga0256826, IMG submission 185975) | Hydrothermal vent microbial communities from East Pacific Rise, Pacific Ocean - CV79 | ecosystem: Environmental > Aquatic > Marine > Hydrothermal vents | place: Pacific Ocean: East Pacific Rise... | reverse complement strand
CAAAATTTGAACAAGATTTCATTATTGACCTTTGGAATAAAGGACTTCTTTATAAAAAAAGTGCAAATTTAAATTGGTGTCCAAATGATAAAACGATTCTTGCAAATGAGCAAGTTATCGATGGTAAGTGTTGGAGATGCGATACTGAAATTGTCCAAAAAGAGATGGAACAATATTATCTGAAAATTACAGATTATGCCGACGAACTTTTAAAAGATTTGGACAAACTAGAAAACTGGCCAACTCAAGTTCGGACGATGCAGGAAAACTGGATTGGAAAAAGTCGCGGTTTAGAGTTCTCTTTTGAATTGGTTAATAGATTTGATTCTATTTCAGAAATTGAGGTTTTCACAACTCGCCCCGAAACAATCTACGGAGTAACTTATACTGCGGTTGCACCTGAACATAAAATTGTTGATGAGGTTCTCAACTCTCTTTCAGATGAAAATAGAGAAAAAATCTTAGCAATTCGTAAAACTCCACCACGAGATAGAGCGATGATGGAAAAAGAGGGAATCCCTTTAGGAATCGAAGTTATCCACCCTTTAACAAAAGAGAAAATTCCTGTTTGGGTTGCAAACTTTGTTTTAGCTGATTACGGTTCGGGTGCGGTGATGTCTGTTCCAGCTCACGACGAAAGAGATTCAGAATTTGCTTCAAAATACAATTTAGAGAAAAAATCTGTAATTTCAGAAAATAATATTTTAGAAAATTCAGAACAGTTTTCAAACCTTTCAACAGAAATAGCTAAAGAGAAAATTATCGATTATTTTGAGAAAGAAAATTTAGGTAAAGCGGTTATCAATTTCAGATTACGAGATTGGGGAATTTCGCGACAAAGATATTGGGGAGCTCCAATCCCTTTAATTCACTGTTCAGATTGTGGCACAGTTCCAGAAAAGAAATCAAATCTACCTGTTGCACTTCCTGAAGATGTTGAAATTACAGGAGAGGGTAATCCACTTGAAACTCACCCAAATTGGAAAAATACAACTTGCCCAAAATGTGGAAAAGATGCAGTTCGTGAAACTGATACTTTGGATACTTTCATTCAGTCGTCTTGGTATCATCTACATTACACCGCAAATAATCCAAAAACTGAAGCTTTCGGCGATACAAAATATTGGGCTCCGATTGACCATTATATCGGCGGGATTGAACATGCAATTTTGCATCTTCTTTATTCAAGATTTTTCACAAAAGTTTTAAGAGATTTAGGCAAAGTTGAAATTGATGAACCATTTAATCATCTTTTAACTCAAGGTATGGTTTTAAAAGATGGTGCAAAAATGTCAAAATCAAAAGGGAATGTTATCGACCCTGATAAAATCATTGCAAAATATGGAGCTGACACTGCCCGACTATTTATGCTTTTCACTGCACCGCCTACAAAAGAGTTAGATTGGAATGATAACGGAGTTGAGGGTTCTTTCAAATTCCTTCGCCGTTTAGCTTTAAAAAGTGAAAATGTGAATTCTGTTTCTGAAATTCCAAAAATTGACCACTCAAAACTTTCAAAAGATGAAAAATTTGCTCGACGAAAAATCTATGAAGCGGTTCAAAGAGCTGATGAGGTTTTCACAAAAAGCTACACTTTTAATACTTTGATTGCGGGAGTGATGGAAGCAATGAATGCTATGGATAAACAGACGAACCGTGATATTTGGACAGAGGGTTATTGGAATATTTTAAATATTCTTGAGCCGATTGCACCTCATCTTGCTTGGGAGCTTTCAGAAACTTTCTTTAAAAGAAAAAACTTTAGCGAACTTACAATCATTTCTGAAACTCTTGAAAAAGATGAAATCGGTTTAGGTGTTTCAATTAATGGAAAAAGACGAACAGAAATTTTTGTTTCTCCAACTGCTACAAAAGATGAAATTCTGAAAACAGCTAAAGAGAATGCTAAGAAGTGGATTGACGGAAAAAATCTTATCAAAGAGATTTATGTTCCAAATAAACTTGTAAATTTAGTTGTAAAATAATTTTAACAGATTTCTGATTCAAGCAGGAAAATGATGGGCTAATATTATTATCGGACTTTGACCTGATAATATATTTAGCCAATCCAAAAAAAAAGATGATTTAAGAAAATTATAACCGATTTTGATATACTCCAATATGTATATTTAGAGAAAGGACAAAAATTGACAGTAACAGAAATTGAGAAAATCTTACCTCATCGTTTTCCGTTTTTATTAATCGATAGAGTTAATGAGATAGTTCCAAAAGAGAAAATCAAAGCTTACAAAAATATTACAATCGGAGAGCAGATTTTTCAGGGTCACTTTCCAAACCACCCAATTTACCCAGGTGTTATGATAATTGAGGGAATGGCTCAAGCGGGTGGAATTCTTGCTTTCAAAAGTATTGACAATATTTCAGAAGAGGAAATTAGAAATAAAGTTGTTTATTTTATGAGTATCGACAATGCAAAATTTCGTTCTCCTGTAACTCCAGGAGATAAGCTCGACTATGAAATTTCTGTTATTAAAAACAGGGGTAAGATTTGGGTTTTAAGCGGTAAGGCTTTTGTAAATGGTAACTTAGTAGCTGAAGCTGAATTAAAAGCGATGATAGTTGATAAGTAGAGAATTAATTAAATGAGTAATATTTCTCCACTAGCTATTATTGAAGAGGGGGCAAAAATTGGTAAAAATGTAACGATTGCCCCGTTTTGCTTTATTTCAAAAGATTCTGAAATAGGCGACAATACTTCAATAGCTCAAGGTGCAACAATTTATGGTAAAACAAAAATTGGCAAAGATAATGAGATTTTTTCCTATGCTGTTTTAGGTTCAAAACCCCAAGATTTAAAATTCAAAGGGGAAGATGTTGAACTTATTATCGGTGATAGAAATAAAATCCGAGAATTCACTCTTTTTAATCCTGGAACTTCTGGAGGCGGAAGTAAAACAGTAATTGGCGATGATAATCTTTTTATGGGCTATGTTCATATTGCTCACGATTGCATTGTTGGAAATGATTGTGTTTTAGCTAATGGTGTAACTTTAGGCGGACATGTAGAAATTTCAAATGGTGTAGTTATTGGTGGATTAACTCCTGTTCATCAGTTTGTAAAAATTGGAGAATATGCAATGGTTGCTGGTGCTTCGGCGGTTGGACAAGATGTTCCCCCTTACTGTTTAGTTGAGGGTAATCGAGCTTCAATTCGTGGTTTGAACTTAACAGGTTTGCGAAGAGTTATGACTCGGGCAGATATTGATTTATTGAAACAAACTTATACAAAAGTTTTTAAAAGTGAAAACTCTTTTAGAACAGAGGCAGTTCAATTATTAAAAGATGAAACTCACTCTTTTTCAAGAAAGCTTTTAAATTTTATAGCTTTAAATACTAGAGGAATTGCATTTAAGCGAGATAAGAAATAATAATTTGAATCTATCGTCTTGAACGAATGTAGGAATTCAAAAAGATTTCTTACATTTGTTCGCATATATTTAGTTTTTAATGTAATTCTTCAATAAAATCAATTAGTAACTTTTTAAGATGAGGTGCATATTCATCGCCTTTAAAATCAACTTGCGAACGAAAATACAATTTATTATTTTTAGAAAGTTTTATCAAAACATAGCCATCAAAATCACTACCCAAAGATTTAACTTTTGGGTTTGAACATTTATGAATTAAATGAGGTTTTATCTCAAATTTAAATTTACAAGTTTCAGAAAACTCAAAATTATTCAAATATTTTTTAGCCATTTGAATATCGGAATCTTCTAAAGCTATAATATTTAAACAATGAATATTTTGTAAGCTCTCTTTTTTCTCTTTATAAATTGGATAATCTGAACAGCCTGTAAATAATAGCAGAAAAACAAAAGCAATTCTGTAAATCATAATTTACCCGCCAGTTTCGTAGAATGCTCGAGATGAAATCTCATTTTCATCTTTTTCAGTCCATCGATTCTTTTCAGGCTTATTTTTTACAACTTCTCGTAAAATTTCAGTAGCTTTTTCAATATCTCCAGATTTGATAGATTCTTTGATACTCATCGCTTCATCAAAATATAGGCACGGAATCAGATTCCCTTCAGCAGTTAATCTTATACGATTACAATGAGTGCAAAAATCGTCGCGATGAGGTTCGATGATTCCGAATCGGTAACCATTATCTAATTTGTAATAGTGAGATGGTGAGCCAAGTTCAATTCCCTCATCTTCAAATTTGTAGCGACTTCCTATGATTTTTAAAACCTCATCGCTTGATAAACCTTTCAAATCATTTTTTGCAAAACTGTTTTCCATATATTCGATAAAACGGACGGGAACATTTTTGTCTTTGCAATATTCCAAAATGTCTAAGATTTCAGAATCATTAATATTTTTCATTGGAACATTATTAATTTTGACTTTCAATCCAACTTCAATAGATTTTTCAATTCCAGCAAAAACCTGTTTCAAAACATCTTTTTGGGCAATTTTCCAAGCGGTCTCTTTTTTCAAAGAGTCAAGAGATATATTAATTCTTTTTAAACCCGCTTTTTTCAGTTTTTCAGCAGTATTTGGCAAAAGATAGCCGTTCGTTGTCATCGCCAAATCAATATCAGGTTTGTAATTGTAAATCATCGAAATAAATTTATCTAAATGCTCTCGTAAAAGAGGTTCGCCTCCTGTGATTCTCACTTTTGTAACACCCTCGTCGATTGCAACTTTTATAAATTTAAAAAGCTCTTCAAAAGATAGTAGGTTTTCGCGGGGAGTCCAAGAAAATGGTTTTTCAGGCATACAATATTGACATCGGAAATTACATCTTTCAGTAACGGAGACTCGAATATAATCAACGGTTCGGTTGTAACTATCTATTAACATTAATTTTCTCCATAATATGAGATTGTAGTTTTGCCAAATTTTCTACTTTTTAGCAAAGTGAAGTCGCCAATCTTTTCAGGTACGACCTCATCAGAAATATGCTCAAAAATGATTTTTTGAACTAAATTTTTATCAATTTTTTCAATAAACTTATATGTAGTTTTATAAATATTTTCCATTCCCTCACGAATTGAAAAAGGCGGGTCGATGTAAAATATCGCTTTTTTATCAATTTTGCTTAGAAGAGTTTTGAGGTTTGAAAAAGTATCGCCTGAAATAATTTGAATATTTTCATTTGGAAAGTTTCTCATATTTTTTTTCAAAGTCTGAATTGCCGTTTGATTCATTTCTAAAAATAAAACTTTTGATGCTCCCCGACTTATTGCTTCAAATCCAACTGAACCGCTTCCTGCAAAAAGTTCAATAAAAGGTAGATTTACCATTTCACTTTGTAAAGTATCAAAAATTGAATTTCGCACTATTGATTTTGACGGGCGAGTTGTCTCAATATTAGGAAGAGAAATCCTCTTACCTTTATATTTTCCACTATTAATATTTATACTATTATTTTTCAAAAAGTTCCTTAATTTCTAGTAATATTTGCTCTTGATAAATTGCTAGAATTTCTGTAATTTCAGTTTGAGATACTGTGGGTAAAGAATCTATTTCCTGTGTTTTTTGAACTTTTTCAGGTTCAATTAGATACTTATTAATTTGACTTATATTAAATGGAAAAAAAATATCCTCTCCAATTTGAATAATATTTTTTTCGTCACTTGTTTTTCTATCTGTTATTATATGTTTGTAGTTTTTTTCTGTTATATATTTTTTAAGTTTTATCTCTAAAATCTTTTGAGACAAAGGAGATTCACAATCTATTACAAACATCTTCTATTCTTTTAACATTTATTGAGAGCTTCTAACACATCTGACATAATGACGAGTTGAGATATATGACCAATCGTCATAACCTGCTTCAAAGTCTATAAACCAAGCTTCTTCCTCTTCACTTCTTGCATTACTAATATCATCTGAAAGAGACCAATAATCGCCCTCCGTTCCTATGTTATATTGCAAATATGTTTTAATAAAATATCCGTTATTTTTGTTTTCTTCGTTGTCAAGAAACCAATCTTCCCAGTCATCATTGTATCCGCCATACATTTCTATATTTGAAATGCTCTTTAATTGAGCCGTAGCGGGTAGCCACCAATCATTCTCACCATTTAGGTAAAGAGATTCGCAATATTCACTAGCTTCACTCCAAGTATATTTGTTCATAATATTATATTCGCTTTTCAGCTCCCACATTAAATCCGTGTCTCTATCTATCCAAGTAGATGGCGAGGCGATTATATTTTCCATAAATAAAAAAGAAGTTACAAGGAAAAATTTGATTTTAGTCATTTAAATACTTTATCTATTTTTTTGATAGAATTTTATCATTATTTTAAGATTGAATTTAGAACTAAAATGAAACTTAAATTTATTAGATTTTAAGCGATTCTATATTACTAAAACAACAATAAGGTTACATTATGAAACAGATAGTTTTTCTCGTATTTTTCTTACTTTCACAACTTTCCGCAAAAGAGTATTTCTTACATTTAAATAAGGGTTGGCAACTGATTGGATTGCCTACGGATATTGGAAATATGCGAATTTTTAATAACGATAATGTTCGTTTAATTTGGGCTTATGAAAATGAGTATAATGAATGGGTAGGGTATTCACCTGAAAGTTCTATTAGAAGAAGATTAGAAAATGCTCAAGTCAATACTTTAAATAGTGCGAAACATTGGCAGGGGCTTTGGGTATTTAGTAAAAATGACTGGGATTTAGAAATAGATGACAGCCCTGAACTTGATTACAATTATCCAAAAATTGATGTTGTCAAACTTTCTAAAGGTTGGAATTTAATTTCTCTACCGTTTAATTCTGTATTTTCAGCTAAGATTCTTGATGGTTATAAAGTTTGGAGATATGGAGAATTTGACAATAAGTTTAAAAGCAGTTGGCAAACGAATCAGCAATATACTAGATTAGATTTTCCTGAAGTTGATGAAATTAATGGAAAAAGTGGTTTATGGGTATATTCACCAGAAAATAGAGAAATTGATTTATCTTTAAAGGGTTCAGAGTTTTTAACTACAAAAGAACCTACGGAAATAACTCGTTCAAAATTTCAATCTCTCGATGAGGTTTCAGAATTTATTAAAAAATCTTTGTTTGTTTCAAACAGAAATAATCAATATTGGAATTGGACTCCTAGAAATATAGATTTAGTCAAAACTGATATTAAAACTAAGGCTAAAGTTTCAAACTCAATTACAAATGGAAATTTACCTAATATTAAAGATGATATTAATAAACCTACTAATTTTAAAGTGAGCGGTTCAAGAGTCTATTATATTTCAGGAGATAAAAAATCAGTTTTAACTGAACATTTAGATAATTTATTATTTCATAGACAAGAACCTGTAAAATTCACTCCAGCTTTTACTTTTGGCGATTATTACATCAAAAACTTTTTAATTGAGAGTGATAAATTAATTATTATCTTAGATTTACAAGTTGATAAAGTAAATCCTAGTTTTGAAGATAGATGCCGAGCAAAAAAAATAGTTGTATCAATTTATGAGCTGAACTTTAATAACATTAGTAAATCGATTCAAAAATACCTTTTTATTGATGGTGATTTAGATTCCGCTAGAGTTATTGATTCAAACTTATATATTTTCACAAAATTCAAACCCTGCATTCAACTTGATTATGAAAAAAACTATTTGGGTGAGTCAGACCGTTGTAACTATCCGCCATTCGATACAATTGATTATCAAACAACCTGCTACGATATTGAAGTTGATTCAATTAATAAAAAACGATTTAGATATAACTATAAAAATCCAACGATTAAAAATGCTTTTATGTTGCCAAAATACATATCTGGTAAAAAAGAGTTCAATCTTGTAAAAGCGGAACGATTTTTCACTTCTGCAAAAATGGATAAAAATAGTTCAATCTTCTCAATTTCTCATATTGATTTAATTAGTGGGAAAATTGATTCAACCTCATCAATTTTTGCTGATATAAATAATATTTATTATGCTAATAAACACATTTATTTAACTTCTGAATCCTTACCCGAACATCTTTCATTTTGGGAAACTCGAGCAAAAACAGATATTTATGAATTCTCTTATTATCCAAAGATTGAATATCTAGCTTCTGGAAATATTCAGGGTCAAGTCTTGAACAAATTTAGCATAAATGAGATAGATGATTCTTTACAGATTGCATCAACCGATAAATATTCTTGGAATGAATCTAAACATCAAAATAGATTAACAGTTTTCCAAACACGAGAGGAAAAAATAACTGAAATAGCTAATTTAGATAATATTGTCAATGAATCATATTCTTTAGCAGGAATCAAATTCTATGGCAATATTGCAATTGCATCAACAGATAGTAATAATCAACCTCTTCAACTTATCGATTTATCAAATCCAAAATCTCCAGTTAAAGGAGGAACTTTGGATATTGCAGGAACTTCAGAATTTATATATTTTTCAGAATCAGAAAAACGAGTTTTTTCTATTGGTCGAGAAATTACTGAAACTTTTGTAGAGAGCGGAATTGAGTTAAATATAATTGACATTGATAATATTCATAAACCAAAAATTGCTACAAAAAAAATATTCGGCGACTACTTTAATTTCACTCCAATATTCGAAAATTCACAAGCTTTTAGTTATGCAAAAAACTCTAAAATTATGACAATTCCTATTTATAAATATGGTGGAGAGTCATCTACAACACAATTTTCTGGAATCTATTTCCAAGAGATTAAAACAAATGATTCTGGAGTAGCTTCAGTTTCAAACTATAATTTACTGCCCGTAATCAAAACACCAACAGCTGATAAATATCATAAAGATATACAAACCACTTTTCTTGATGTAAATAATCGAACATATGTTTTATACTTAGTTCAAGGCAAACTCAATGTTAAAAGGATTAAATAAATGGCTAAATTACTTTTACCTATTTTTGTTATAACAATATTTTTTGGTTGTGGCGACGATATTACAAATAAAACAACCATAGATAATCGCAAAGCTGACAGTGTTAGCAGTGTTCCTCACCCAATCCCAAACCCAACCCAAAATCAGATTTACGATAAGGAATTTCCTCCTCGTCCTCCATCAATTTAAAGGAGCTAAAATTAGGTCAAGCTTAATAGTGACAATATCGTTATCAAGCTTGGTAAGGAAATTTACTTTAATTTCCTTAGATTTTTCTTTTGAATAATTTAATAGTTTTTACAATATAAAATTACACAGCTAATTTAGATATTATCTTAATTAAAAAAGGTTTAAGATATATGTTTTGTTACCAATGTGAAATGAGTGCAACAGGCGGTTGTGGTAGCCACGGTCAAACTGTTGGAACTTGTGGAAAAGATGAAAATCTAGCAAGATTACAAGATTTAATGATTTTTGGATTAAAAGGTTTAAGTGCTTACCGAGAACACTTAAATGAATTAGCTCCTGAAAAAACTAAGAAAATTGATGATGTTGTAAATGAAACTTTATACTTCACTTTAACAAATGTAAATTTCAATTTTGACGACCATATTTCTCAACTTATGAAAATTGGAAAAGCTGGTGTAGAAGTTATGGATTTACTTTCTGATGCTCACACTGGAAAATTTGGGATTCCTAGTCCTGTGAAAGTTTCTCAAAATCAAGCAGAGGGAAAAGCAATTCTAGTTAGCGGACATAATTTAGATATGTTTGAACAGCTTTTAATTGCGACAGAGGGAAAAGGCATCAATGTTTATACTCACTCTGAAATGCTACCTGCTCACGGTTACCCACATTTGAAAAAATATTCTCATTTGAAAGGGAATATTGGAAAAGCTTGGTTTGACCAAGCAAAACTTTTTGAAGCTTGGAACGGTACAATTATCGTAAATACAAACTGTATCGTGATTCCAAAGAAAACCTCATCATATCTTGACCGACTTTACACTTATAAAATTGTTGGTGTTGATGGAGCTAAGAAAATTGAAAACAATGATTTTTCTGGAATTATCGAACAAACTCTAGCTTTACCTGATGTGAATCTTGAAAGTGAAGAAACTTTAGTTACAGGACATCACTATAAAACTGTTTTAGGTTTAGCTCCTGAAATTCTTGATGCGATTGCTAAAAAGCAAATCTCTAAATTCTTTGTTGTTGCGGGTTGTGATGCTCCAGGTAAAGGTGGCGAATACTACCGAGAACTTGTTCAAAAACTTCCAAAAGATACAGTTATCATAACTTCAAGTTGTGGTAAATTCAGATTTAACGACATCGATTTAGGAAATATTGAGGGAACTGAAATTCCTAGATATTTAGATTTAGGTCAATGTAATGATTCAAACGGTGCGGTTCATATCGCAATGGCTTTAAGTGAAGCTCTGAATATTCCAGTAAATGATTTGCCAGTTTCTATTGTTCTTTCGTGGATGGAACAAAAAGCGGTAATTATTCTTCTTGCTCTTTTCAGCTTAGGAATTAAAGATATTTATCTTGGACCAAAAGCTCCTCAATTCTTGAATGAAGATATTACAAACTTTATCGTTGAACAATTCAATCTTCATCTGACTTCTGATGTTGAAACTGATTTGAAAGATTTACTACCGTAGATTTCTTTTCAAATTCTCCTATTTAAGAAGTACAAAAATCTTTGTCATCTTCGGGGAGTTCCCGAAGATGACCTTACTTTGAAAAATATACGAATTTTATATTTTTATTAAACTTATGTTATTATTAATAAAATTAAATGCAGAATTCAAGGACACTATTTTGGCAATTTACCGAGTTT
>Ga0256826_1002731_pt1 | contig 10706 bp, 13 predicted proteins | sample CV79metaG_FD_185975 | JGI IMG/M metagenome (GOLD analysis project Ga0256826, IMG submission 185975) | Hydrothermal vent microbial communities from East Pacific Rise, Pacific Ocean - CV79 | ecosystem: Environmental > Aquatic > Marine > Hydrothermal vents | place: Pacific Ocean: East Pacific Rise... | reverse complement strand
TTGCAGTATTTGACTTCGATTCTACACTTATGGATGGCGAAACTATAGATTTTTTTGCAAATGAGTTAGGAATAGGTGAAGAGGTCGCTCGCATTACAGAAGAAGCGATGAGTGGGAGACTTGATTTTTTTGAGTCTCTACAGCAGAGAGTAGGACTTTTAAAAGGTCTCGACTTTTCAGTAGTTGAGAAAATATCTCAAAACTTACCTTATATGAAAGGTGCAGTAGAAACTATTTCTGAGCTTAAAAAACGCGGAGTTAAAGTTGTCTGTTTCTCAGGTGGTTTTAGAACTGCTACAGGACATGCAAAAGATATACTCGGTTATGATGCAGACTTTTCAAATGTTCTCCATGAAAAAGATGGAGTGCTTACAGGCTTAGTAGGTGGAGATATGATGTTTTCACACTCTAAGGGTGATATGTTGACTCGCTTGCAAAATATCCTTGGTGTAATGCCAGAAGAGACATTAGTCTGTGGCGATGGAGCAAATGATTTGAGTATGTTTGTTCATGCAGGAACAAGAGTGGCGTTTTGCGCTAGAGAGATTTTAGAAAAAGAGGCAAATATTATCATTAAAGAGAAAGACCTCACTTTGATTTTAGAAAAAATATAAAATATTTTGGGCTTCCTGCCGAAGGAAACCTAGTGTTCAGAAAAGAATTTAGTTCTTTTCTAAGTTACGCTTTAGCGTTAAAACGTAACTATTGGGACGAGTTCCAATAGTGTCATAAATAATAGGGATAGGTTCCTTTGTTTTATGAAATAAAATAAGGAAGAGTATAATTATGTTAGAAAGCACAGTATGGAGACAGTACCACAAGGATAATAGTTTTAGAGAACTTATAGCAGAATTTTCTATGCTAGATAGTATGGACTTAATAGTAGAAGATAAAGAGTTATATAGTGTTCTTAAAGCTAAACTTACAAAAAAAGAGCTAAAACTTTTTGCAATGGATACAGCAAATGCAGGAGATGCAGTTCTATTAAAAGAATTTTCTTATGATGAAGCTGCATTAGAAAAAGCAAAATTTAAACTTTACAAAAAACTAAAGCAAGATAAAATAAGATTAGAATTCCGTGAATCTTCGAGAGATAGACAAGCATAAATAAGAGCTTAATAACTAAAATTTTCAAATAAGAGTGAATTATTAATCTATTATTTATATAATAGGTTGTAATATATCACAGACTTATTACAAAAACAAAGGAAATTAAATGAAAAAAACAACTTCATTATTACTAGCTGCTATGGTAGCAGGATCAGTGTTCACTACAAGTGCAATGGCTGACGCTAAAAAAGGTCAAAAATTCTATCTTAAAAAACTAAAAGTTTGTAAAAAAGATGGTCTTAAAAATGGTGCAGTTTTTGCAACTAAACATTCACGCCAAGAGTGGGCTGCACTTAAAGAGAGTGGTAAAGTTCAAGATGAATGGAAAGTAATCTGTCCACATGGCGTAAAGAAAATTAAAAAAATGAAAGCAAAAGATATTAATAACCTTTATGATTTTGTTTGGAAATATGCTTCAGATGGTGAAACTCCATCTTGTGGTTAATCCCATAACACTTAACTAAACTCTTAAAGAGTTTAGTTTCTTTTATTCCCTCTTTACTTCAAAATAATCTTAAAACTTACTCTTCTAGAATTTTTCTTAGACTCAATATTATTAGATTTTATCTGCTGTGCATAACTATGACCACTTCCCTTTAGAGTACTACTTAGCCAAACTTGAATCTTTTTTGGGGATGATTTAAAAATAGATGAGATTACTTCATAAGAACGATTTAATGATAATTTTTCATTATTTAGGTACCTATGTGTAAAGTCAGATGTTCCCCATTCACTTGATGTATGCCCATTTACTTCTAGTGTTTTTATAAAATTTTTATTTGTATATAAAAAATTGAGAAGTTTTTTACTAAACTTTTTTAAAAAGATATCTTGTGTTTTCTTTAGTTTGTATCTACCTATATCAAAAAGTAATCTTTTATCTATGAGTTCAATAGTGAGATCTTTTTTGATTCTAATCTGTTTACTTAAGATTTCTTTTTTATACAAAAGAGAGAGTTTGTCATAAATATTTTCAATATTATATGAGACTTGTGCCATAGAAGCGTCTTTATTTAACTTTGTTATCCACATATTTGTCTCTTGCGAAACACTATTTGTATGTGCCCCCACAACTGCTACCTGAGAGTTGTCTAAAATTTTTGCAGCATTAAAAATATCATAGTTTTCCCCTCCATAGTGCTCTTTGTTTAGGAGGACTAGATTTGCATCTAAAAGCATGGCTAGACCATCTGTATCTGATACATCTTTAATATATCCAACTGCTATAAATGTACCATCAGAAAACTCTTTTATATCGTTAATTTCACTAGGGTATGTAGTAAATATCTCTTTGTCAATGAGTATGTTTTGGTATAAATCAAATTTTACAATTCGTATATGCTCTTTTTGCATATGATTGTACTGTGTAAGTGCAACTATAAAATTTCCATCTTTAAGACGAATGATTTTTTTTGGAAGAATTGTATTGTCCCCATTCCCTTTTTTTTGATAATGTTTGAGCCAAATCTTATTTCCATTTTCTGTTAATCTCATAAAACTTACATCACGATTTTTTTTGTAGGAGGTTGCACTAATGACTAAAATAGATCCATCTCTTGCTTCGACGGCATCAATACCTTGATCGTCATGCATAGTTCCATACTTCTTGCTCCAAAGTTTATGACCATCCTTAGTGAAACGTGTTATGAAAATATCGTTATTACCAAGACCACTATTAAACATATCATCAGCAGACTCTCTTGATGTAATTGAGGAGCCAACTGCTAAAACACCACCATCACTCATAAGTATTAAGTTATTCATTCTGTCATAGTTCTTTGTACCAAATGTTTTGACAAAGATAAGATTTGCATTCGCATCAAGTTTTACTATAAGAAGTGATCCATCAAGTGTGTAACCACCTACAAAATAGCCATTACTAGGAGTTTTTACAACTGCAATTGCCTTGTTGAATTTTGAAAGTGCTGCATTTTTTGAAAGAATAATTTTAGCAGATTTATCAACTTTGAGTATATGCATCTGAGAGCCAAATGAACCAGATACATTGGCTAAATATTCAAAAGGGTCAGTATATGAACGAGATGAATTACTAGTTGCTTTGTAATCTTTTGAAAAACCTACAGCTGTAATTGTTCTGTCATAATCTTGTGTGACATCAAATAGCATGGCATTAAAAGGTTTATTCACAATGACAGAAAAGTTTGAAGTATTAGCATTCAAGTTCAACAGGAGTAAAAATAGTAGAAAAAGAGTATATTTCATTGTTTCGCTTTTTATTTAAAGTATAGCAATAAATATTCCTAATTTAATTTATGATGAATTTACTTTAAAACATAGTAGTTTACTATGTTTACTTGACTTTAAGAAGAAACTTTTCTATTATTACAAAAAACAATAATAGAAGGTCTTTTATGCAAGCCAAATCTTGTCCAATATCATTTCAGTTGATAGACGCGAATGTAGTACGTATAAACTCATTTTACATAGGGGTAGTATTTACTCTTTTTTGTCTAACACAAAATAGTACAATTATCTCATTTTTAGTCTTAGACTTCATAAGTAGAATTTTTATCAATAAAGAGTATAGTCTTTTAATTATGCTCTCTAAGGTGACAAAAAAACTTTTAAATGTAGAGGATAAGATGGAAGATCTTGCACCTAAACGTTTAGCTGCTTATTTTGGGTTTGTATTTACTGTAATAATATCTCTTTCAAGTTTTTTAGGATTTGTATTTATCCTCAATTTATTGAGTGGGATTTTTCTTTTTTGTATATTTTTAGAAGTGGCTTTTTCATACTGCTTGGGGTGTGAAGTTTATCATCTTTACAAAAAGTTTTCTCTCTGATGGTTGGTATATCAACAAAGGGAACATATGCTATTGCTGCAATGTATGCACTCTCTAAGTCCTCATCACAAAAAAAACTGATGCAGATTAAAGAGATATCGGCAGTAACACAAATTTCACATGGGTATTTAGAACAGATACTTTCAAGTCTTAAGAAAGCTGATTTAGTGTTAAGTATACGAGGTGTCAATGGCGGTTATAGACTCGCACGGGACTCAAGTGAGATAAATGTTTTAGAAATAGTTGAAACCCTAGAGGGAAAACTTTTTGTCCCAGGAGAAAATCTAGGTGCTAGTGTAGTTTTAGACTCTTTTTGGTTAGATGTGCAAACAAGAGTAAGAGAGATTTTTGATGTAAAACTCTCCGAGCTTGACAGCTCTTATCAGATGTATTTTTATGAGATTTAGCGAAGAGATATAATTCCTGCAAATCTTCCTGTAGTATGCTCTCTCCTGTAAGAGAAGAGCTCTTCACAACAGCAAGTACAACTCTTGGAAATATCAATCTGTTCTTTTTTAATTCCAGCATCTAAAAGTTGTTTTAAAATGATTTTGGAGATGTTAAGGTGATACTTATTCTTAGTTTTTGAAATTGCATATGCAAAATTTAAACTTTCTGCTTCTTTGCAAACTTCTTTTCCAACTTCATAACAGCACTCTTGGATACTAGCACCTACAGTGACAAAAATATTTTCTCTATGAGAGGAAAAATCATGCTCAAAGCTCTCTATAACATTAGAAACTATGTTACAAAAAGCTCCTGCTCTTCCAGCATGTGCTACAGCAATTACCTCTTTTTTTATATCATAAAACAGAATAGGGGCACAGTCTGCAACCATTACCATAAGAGGAGTTCTTTTTTTATCTGTAATAAGTGCATCACAAGTAGGTGGGTGCTCAAAATCATCACCACTTTCTACTTCTTTTACAATATCTGAATGAATCTGTTTCATATGAACAAGGGTGTCTCTTCTGTAGTTCATAGATTTTGCTAATCTAGTATGGTTTTGAAGTACAGACTCTCTCTTCTCTCCAACATGAAACGCTAGGTTTCCATCTTTCTTAGTTGTAAAGCGGTGAGTTATACCAATAAACTGATTTAATAATTTACTTTGAATAATTTTCATATAATGATTATAACAAATTAAAAGGTCTGTTTTTGAGTACATTTAGTAAATATTCACCACTTCTTAATGGAAAAAATAGTGAGTTAAAACGCCAAGAGATACGAGACTATTTTCATAACACTTATGAATTATATGAGAGAGTTTTTGAAGTTTTAAAAGATAATGATGTTTTTTATGAGAAGTCTGAGATAACACGACATCCTATGATATTTTATTTTGGGCATACTGCTACTTTTTTTGTCAATAAACTGATAAATATGAAGATAATAAGTGAGAGAATAAACCCAGATTTTGAGTCTATCTTTGCAGTAGGTGTGGATGAAATGTCATGGGATGACATGGAAGAGTCACGATACAAATGGCCAAAAGTCTCTGAGGTTCGTAACTATAGAGAGCAGGTGAAAACTCTTGTTGATAAGTTAATAATGACTCTCCCCTTAACTCTCCCCATAGACGAGAAATCTCCTATGTGGGTGATTTTGATGGGCATTGAGCATGAGAGAATCCATATAGAGACATCTCTAGTCCTTCATCGTCAGATGCCTATAGAGCTTGTGCGAGATATAGAGTTTTTTACTCCTTGTATGAAAAGTGCAGATGCACCTCAAAATGAGATGATACAAATTGCGAAAGCTGAGTTGAGACTCGGTGTAGATAAGAGTAGCCATAAACTGTATGGATGGGATAATGAATATGGTGTTTACAAAGAGAATATAGAGGCTTTTAAGGTGTCAAAATATCTTGTGAGTAATGGCGAGTATATGGCATTTGTAGAAGCAGGTGGCTATAAAAATGAAAAATTTTGGGATAAAGAAGGGAGAGAGTTTTTAAAGCTAACAGCTGTAAAACATCCAAGATTTTGGGTTTTTAAAGAGGGTGTTTATAGATATAGAACTCTTAGTAGAGAGATAGATATGCCTCTGAACTGGCCAGTTGATGTTAATGCTCTTGAAGCAGAAGCTTTCTGTCGTTACAAGAGTACAAAAGAGAATCTAACTTATACATTAGCGAGTGAGGCTGAGTACAGAGTGATTTATGATGAGGTTGGACTCAAAGATATACCTGAGTTTGATGAGACCTGTGCGAACTTAAATTTCGCTCACTATTCTAGTTCTTCTCCTGTAGATGAGTTTGATTTTATGACAAAAGAGAAGAAGCATATATATGATGTAGTGGGAAATGTATGGCAGTGGAGTCGAACACCGATAAGAGGCTTTGATGGCTTTGAGGTACATGCGGCTTATGATGATTTCTCAGTACCGACATTTGATGAAAAACATGCACTTATACTAGGATCATCATGGGCTAGTAGTGGCAATTTAATAACAAAATATTCACGTTATGCATTTAGAAAACATTTTTATCAAAATGCTGGTTTTAGATATGTAATAAGTGAAAAAAAGGAAGAAAATTTGAGTGATATATATGAGAGTGATGAGTTAGTTTCACAATACTGTGAGTTTCAGTATGGAGATACTCACTTTGGAGTTGAAAATTTTGCCATAAGTACAGCAAGAGTTGCAAGCTCTTTTACTAAAAATAGGGAGAGAGCTTTAGATTTAGGTTGTGCAACTGGACGGGCTACTTATGAGTTAGCAAAAGAGTTTGAAGAAGTTGAGGGTATAGATTTTTCTGTTCGTTTTGTACAGGTTGGTGCAAAACTTAAAAGTGATGGCTATGTAGCGTTTAGTGTTAAAGAAGAGGGTGAAATCTCACAAAATAAAAAAGTTACAATTGATGAACTCGGATATGAGCAGATTAAAAGTAAGGTCTCTTTTTGGCAGGGTGATGCTTGTAATCTCAAGCCGAACTTTAAAGGCTATGACCTTGTAATGGCGACAAATTTAATAGATAGACTCTATAACCCAAGACTTTTTCTTGATACAATTGATGAGAGATTAAATGAAGATGGTATATTAGTTATTACTTCTCCCTACACATGGCAAGAGAGCTCAACGAACAAAGAGTTCTGGCTTGGAGGCTATGAGGATGAGAATGGAGATTCTATAAAAACAATAGATGCACTAAGAGAAGTTTTAGCAGATAAGTTTGAACTCATTCATACTCAAGATTTAGACTTTGTCATCAAAGAGACAGCTAGAAAGTTTCAACATACTATCTCTGAAGTAAGTGTCTGGAAAAAGAGATGAAGTATGATTTCTCCCTAAGTGCTTGTCGTAAAGATACAAATGCTGAAAAATATACTCTTAGGGAAGAGTTGTTTGGAACAACTGATGTAGAGCCTGTCTGGGTGGCTGATATGGATATAGATACTCCTGACTTTGTTTTAGAGGCTGTTAAAAGAAGACTAGAACATCCTATAATTGGGTATGAAGAAGTTCCCACTTCGGCGTTTGAAGCTCAGATAAGATGGATGAAAAGAGAACATAACTTGGCGTTTAAATGTAAAGATATGTTCTACTCTCACTCTGTTGTGGCTTCTATGGGTGTGGCTATTGAGGCTTTTACTCAAAAAGGGGAGGGGGTTATAGTCCAAACACCAGTCTACTCTCCTTTTTTTCATTCGGTATTAAATCTCGATAGAGAGTTAATCAAAAATCCTCTTAAGGCAAATGATGATGGAACTTATACTTTTGATATTGAGGACTTTAAAGCAAAGATAGATGAAAATACAAAACTACTTCTCTTATGTTCGCCCCATAATCCTGTTGGGAGAGTATGGAGAAAAGAGGAGTTAGAATCAATATTGGAAGTCTGTTTAGAAAATGATATCATAGTATTTGCCGATGAAATACATTCAGACCTAGTCTATGCACCTAATATTCACACTCCTTTTGCATCTTTAAGTGATAAGGCAAGAGCTATAACACTTACAGCCATTGGAGTTGGAAAGAGTTTTAATATGGCTGGATTTGCGATGAGTAGTGTAGTTGTTCCTAATGAAGAGTTACATAAAAGATTTCAAAAAGCTTACGATAGAGTACACTTTGCACAGGGGGCAGTTCTATCCCATGTGGCGTTTGAGAGTGCTTTTGTCAATGGTAAAGAGTGGATAGAGGAGTTAAAAGTACATCTTTATAAAAACTTTTTAATGCTTGAAACTCTCTGCAAAGAGTATAGTGAGTTTATAAAAGTGACACCTATTGAGGGAACATACTTAGCATGGTTAGATTGTCGAGGGATGGGGCTTAAAGATAAGGCATTAAGAGAATTTTTTATAAAAGAAGCAAGGCTAGGCTTGAATGCTGGTTTAAGTTTTGGAAGAGAGGGTAGTGGTTTTATGCGCTTGAATTTTGCACTCTCCTCTGCTAAAATGTCAGAAGTAATTAAGAGACTACAGAGAGCTCTCGTAAATAAAAGGAAAAGTATTGATTAGAATTGATTGGGATGAGTATAAAGAGCATAAGAAGACGAGTGTAAGAACTCATAAGTTAGAGTTGATGTTAGAGTTTTTAAAAAGTTATTATAATATGAATAATCCTAGTGATATTTATAAAACACTTAAAGCAGATGATATAGGTGAGATGTTATTAGAAAAGTATAATGTTAAAAATGATATCGACTTAGAAGATATACTTTTTAAAATGTAATGGATAGGGCATTTCATAAAATAGCTGTATTTATTAAAGAGCATCATGTTATGAGTTTAGCAACAAACTATGAAAATGATTTAAGTGTTTGTAGCCTCTTTTATGCATTTAATGAAGAAAAAAATATATTTATAGTTGCGAGTTCAACTGAGACTAAACATATTCAACATATCATGAAAAATCCAAAGATTGCAGGTAATATTTTACTAGAGACTAAGACGATTGGGGAGATTAAAGGTCTTCAGTTTGTAGGTAGCTTTTTAAAATTGGCAGACTCTTTAGATAAACTGAGCTACTTTAAAGCATATCCTTATGCTTTGGCTTTAAATCCAACATTATGGCAGATTGAGATAGAGAGTTTTAAACTCACAGACAATAGTTTAGGTTTTGGTAAAAAACTTCTCTGGGAAGTTTAAGTCTAGCGTTTAGGAATCTGTTTGGTCTCAAATATTGCACACTCTTTACCACTACTTTGAAATACTACTAAAGAGGGTATTTGAGGTGATTTAAATCCATATGCACGACATCCATGAGGTTTTCCAGCTTCCCATGTGACAAAATAGTGTTTACATCTTCTACAGTTTATTCTTTTCATAAAGCACATTTTAGCATATTTAGATACAATAAATTAATTAAATAAAGAGAGAATTTTAACTATGGACAAAATATTATTGATGCTTCAGCTTCAAAATCAACTCAACGATGCTACTAATGGTGAAAATTGGCCGAAGGGTATCACTAAAAATGGTAAAACTATAAACTGGAAACGCTGTATCTATATGGAGTGTGCAGAGATGGTAGATAGTTTCTCTTGGAAACATTGGAAAGCCATTGATGCTGACCCTGATTGGGCTAATCACCAGATAGAGGTTATAGATGTATGGCATTTTATTATGAGTTTAGCTATCGAGAATTACTCTCAAATGTTAAAGGGTGGCATAGAAGATTTAGCTATCAATATCTCACAATTAGAATCATTCTCAAAAATAGATATAAAACAGGAGATTTTTGCATCTCAAGATGAGGTCATAGCTAAGGTTGAAGCTCTTATTCGTTTAGCTATCTCTGAAGATGAGTTAGAGATAGAATCCTTAATCTCTGAGTTTTTTGATTTAGTGGTGATAAGTGGTTTAGATTTAGAGTCTCTTTATCGTCTTTATGTTGGAAAAAATATCTTAAATCAATTTCGTCAAGATCATGGTTACAAGGATGGTTCTTATATAAAAGTATGGAATGGGGAAGAGGATAATGTTGTTATGACTCGTATATGGAAAAATAATGCCAATATCGCACCAGATGTATTATATAAAGAGTTAGTTCGTGCATATAGTTCACTCACAAAGAGTTAGTCTTTGTCTTATCTCTTAAAAGTAGATGCACTCTCTTTTGGATACTCAAAAGAGAAATTACTTTTTGAGAACCTTAGTTTTACTCTAAAACGAGGTGAGTTAAAAGCAATAGTTGGAGAGAGTGGTGCCGGGAAAAGTACACTTTTTGAACTTATTCTTCAAAATATTCATCCCCTAAGCGGAACAATAAAGAGTGCTAGATGCTCTCAAGTCTTTCAAGACCCATATAGCTCTTTTCACCCTAGTTATACACTTTTAAACCAGATAGCAGATGTCGCTCCTATAGATGAGTTGCAAAAATATTTAAAGCTTATTAACCTTGAGTATGATCTTCTTCTAAAACTACCACATGAGCTCTCAGGTGGACAACTACAACGTGCTTCAATCTTACGTGCAATCTTAATGAAACCTGATTTACTTCTTCTTGATGAACCAACATCTGCTCTTGATAATGTAATTCAACTTGAAGTTATGGGAATGTTAATGAAGCACTTGGAGTCAACTGCTATGCTCTTGATAACTCATGATTTAGAGTTGGCAAAGTGGTGTGCAGATGAAATTATTAAGATTTAAAAAGTGAGTGGATTAAGTAGTAACCACCACTCGCCATAAAAATAGTTCCAAAGACATTTAGTATAATATTTGTTGCAGCCATTATAAAACTTCCACCTTGAATGAGAAAAAAGCTCTCAATTGCAAATGTAGAGTATGTCGTAAGTGCACCGAGTAAACCTGTAGTTAGGAATGATTTCATATGTACAGA
>Ga0256826_1002730_pt1 | contig 10707 bp, 14 predicted proteins | sample CV79metaG_FD_185975 | JGI IMG/M metagenome (GOLD analysis project Ga0256826, IMG submission 185975) | Hydrothermal vent microbial communities from East Pacific Rise, Pacific Ocean - CV79 | ecosystem: Environmental > Aquatic > Marine > Hydrothermal vents | place: Pacific Ocean: East Pacific Rise... | reverse complement strand
GACCAAAGCATAATGGTTCGTGTTCCTACACGAAATGACAACGGAGCATTAACATTTACTAATGCTACAGTTAAACAGAGTAATATACATATAGGCTACTTAACCTACACGCAACAAAATATTTTAACTCAAGCTTTTAAATTTTTACATGCACCTTATGGTTGGGGGGGAATGTTTGGCGAACAAGATTGTTCTAAATTTATACAAGAGATTTATGCCACAACAGGTCTGCGACTACCACGAAATTCAGCCTCTCAAAGTCGTGTGGGTAACTCCAAGATAGAGTTAAGTAGTTTTGGTAAAAACCCAAGAGTTCAAAAAATTAATAGATGGGCAAAAGCAGGTATTACGATATTTCATCTAAAGGGTCATATTGTACTCTATATTGGAAACTATCAAGGCGAACCGTTTATTATTCATACTGTTTGGGGGTCATCATCTAAACATTTTGCTTTGGGTCGTACAGCAGTAACTTCTTTAAATTTTAATAACTATTTAAAGAAAATTGATAAGATTACAAATATTACAGCCGAATAGCTGTTACAATGGATGCAACAATACCATCAGCAGAGATATATTTACTCTTCATATTATACTCCAGATTATCCCCTTCTATACTGCTTCCATTAAACTCTAGTAAAAAAGGGCTAAAAGTCTCTATCTCCTCTTTTTTAAAGTCATAACTTAAATCTTTGGTGGTAAAGGTCAATCCATCATTTCTAGTAAATTTAATATCGTCTTTCATAAAAACAGCATCATCTTCATAAACAGCTCTTGTGGATAAAATATTATGACCGTTCTCATCAGAGAGGTTAACCTCTCTTAAATCCAAATAGTTTGTATGTTTTATTGCTTTGTGAGCAAAAACTTTTTTACCTTCAATTCCAACTTTTAACTCAAAAAGAGAAAAATCTGTAAATACCACCTCTTTATCATCTTTGGAATTAATAGCAGGCTTTGAAGAGGGGTTAATACCTAAAATGCTAAGAAGTAATACAACAGTAACAAGGATAAGTATGTATTCAATTTTTAATACCATAGAGCCAAATACTCTTTTTCTAAGCCTTCATCACGAATTAAACACTCCAACATCTCACGCACAGCACCCTCTCCACCTTTGGCATTTAAAATATCTGTCGCTATATTTTTAACATAAAATGATGCGTTATTTGGAACAAACGAACGTTTTGAAGCCTTTAACATCTTATAATCATTTAAATCATCTCCTGCCGAGGCTACATTTTCCATACTTAGATTTAACTCTTTTAATAAACCTTCTAAAACCTCTTGTTTATTATGAATGCCTTGATAAAAATGTTTAATTCCCAACTCTTTGGCTCGTCGTTCTACTATTTTGGAGTTACGCCCTGTAATAATGACTACTTGTTTACCAAGTTTTATCCATGAAGCAATCGCCAAACCATCTTTGACACAAAATGATTTAACCTCATCTCCATTTTGAGTATAGGTTATTTTACCATCGGTTAATGTGCCATCAACATCTAAAACAATCAGCTCTATCGCCATTATAGAACCCCTTTGGTACTTGGTATTCCTGCATTATTATTAATAGCTACAGCACGACGCAACGCAACAGCCAAAGCTTTAAACGATGCTTCTATTCTGTGGTGTTTATTTGTTCCTCGGTTACATATTATATGTACGGTCATAGAGGCGTTAAACGTTAAAGCTCTAAAAAACTCCTCTACTAACTCTACATCAAATATTCCAACTTTTCCATCCATTGGCATCTCAAACACTAAAAAAGGTCTGTTTGAAATATCTAAATCACAGCTTACCGATGCTTCATCCATAACCACTGTAGCATTTCCATAACGTTCAATATTTTTAATGGGATAGAGTTCTTTTTTAAGTGCTTGACCAATAACAATTGCCACATCTTCCACCGAGTGGTGGTCATCTATATGAGTATCGCCTTTACACGCTACTTCTAAATTCATATGTGAATGTTTGGCTAATGCTTCCAACATGTGGTCAAGAAAACCAACACCCGTATTGATGGTTGATTTACCTTGACCATAGAGTTCAAGCTTTACCGAGATTTGAGTCTCTTTTGTCTCTCGTAAGAGTTCTGTCATCTTTATTTCCTTAGATTAAGGTGCTATTTCATTACAAGGAATGCCCCTACTAAACCGTATTTTTTTTTAAACTCTTTTGCTTTACTTTTGGAAGCAAAGCCCTCAATTTGAACACGATAGAGTGGTTTTTGATTTTTTGCACCTGTTTTTATTATAACCTTGTACTTTGATGAAAGTATAGCATACTTTTTAACGTACTTTTTAGCACCCGTATAGTGTCGAAATGCACCTACTTGAATAGCTACTGTTTTGACATTCGATTCACTTTTATTTCCTACATACACTTTATCTTTAAATTCAAGAGCTTCTGGACTGGTGTCTGATACTTTCATTTTATACTTATATCCATGGTTATTATAGGTCTTGGGTTCACTAGTGGTATCACTAAAAGCATAAACGGTCTCTTTTTTATTCTTAACAACTTTAGGAGTTTTTTTATCAAGATCTAGATTTGCATAACAATCCACACAATCTTCTTTATTTGTACTTGAATCTGTTTTCTTCCATGGGGATTGACTCTCTGCCATACATGTGTTAACAAAGAGAAAAACAAAAGAGATAACTATTAATTTTTTTTTACTAAATAGAGTTTTCATAATCTATACCTTTTATATATTTATATTTAATTTTTTATAAGAAATCTAATAGACATTGACAGAAAGATATTCATTTCTTTGTCTAGATATACCTGCATACTGTCTATTGAAATCTCTTACTTTTGAGCTAGGAATATTAATTCTATAAGCACGATTATAAGGAGCATGTCCCCATTTTAAATGTGGATTTATTTTATTTAAATAGTCTTGATTCATATTTAATAGCGATGCTACTCTTGAGAGCTTCTCTCCTGAACGAACAGCAACAGGAGTAATCCCATCTCGGTGCAAAGTGTGCATTATTTCACCTACTCTATCATTTTCTTTAAAAAGATAGTTTTCCCCAATCATTGCCATCAATAAAACTTTTTGAATGTACTTTTTTGTCTCTTTTCTAATGTATGAATTATGAGAACTCATTAAAACATCTAACTCTCGACTGCCTGCTCGTTTAATTGCCTTGTTGACACAACCATTTCCACAGTTGTATGCCATCGTTGTCAGATACCAACTGTTCAGATTATTATTGATACGATAAAGATATTTAATAGCAGCATTTGTAGAGCGAACAGGGTCATAACGTTCATCAATATCTTTGTTTATGGTTAATCTTAACTCTTTACCTGTATTGACCACAATTTGCCATAAACCCCCTGCTCCTGTACGAGAACGTGCTTTGGTATCAAATTCAGATTCGACCATAGCAATATAGAGAAAAATTGGAGAAAAATCACGTTCATAAATAATATTTTTCATCATAGGAACAACAAACTCCCCCTGTTTTACAGCTTTAATAAAACGTTTTCGATAGTCATATTTATGTGTATCCACAAACTTTTTAAATTCAGGATTATCAATAAAATTTTCATGAACATCAAATTCTGTAAAAATGTAGCTATAACTTGGAAATTCATCACGTAGGTTAGAAAAGGCAAGTGTTGGGAGAAGAAGAGAAAATATTAATATTTTATAAATTTTCATAGCTATTCCTATAATTATATTTTTTATAATTATAGTATAGCCTAACTTAAATTTTAATTTTTTATTTATTTTAAAATTAAATTTTATATTTAATTTTTACTTAAGTTTATAAAATAGTTTTTTTGCGTTTATTGTTGTGCTTTTAACTATCTCTTCATAAGGCAATGCTGAAATATCTGCCATTTTTTCAGCAACAAACTGTGTATAAGCAGGTTCATTCCGTTTGCCTCTGTGGGGATGTGGTGTTAAGTAGGGTGCATCTGTTTCGATAAGTAGTTTATCCTGAGGAATTTTAGGATAAACATTAATAAGTTTTTTTGCATTTTTAAAGGTCAGAACACCCCCAATACCATAATAAAAATTTTTATTACTCAACTTCAATAATACTTCATTTGCATTATAACAGTGTAAAACTCCCCCCATCTCTCCTGCATACTCTTCTAAAAGTTCCAAACAATCCTCTGAAGATTCACGAATATGAACAATCAATGGTAAATTAAGCTCTTTTGCCCATTTTAGTTGGTCTATAAATACTTTTCTTTGTAAAGCTTTCTCTTGAAGAATATCATTTTGCTCTTTTGGTAGACGAAAATAATCAAGTCCACACTCACCAATAGCCACACATTTAGGATGAGATACAAACTCTTTTAAAAAATTCTTATCGTAATTTTGAGCATCATAAGGGTGTACCCCCACTGAAAAATAGATTTCAGAGTACTCTTCTGAAAGTTCTATTGCTCGTTTCAATGTCTTGGGGTCTGCCCCTGGAATAATAAAACGTTCTATACCCTGCTCTTTTGCTCGGGAAATTACTTCATCTATATCATCGTTGTATCGCTCATCATCTAAATGACAATGGGTATCTATAATCATCATAAACCACCTTAATCTTCGTCTGAATTCGTATATCTAAAAGAAGAATTCTAGCAGAAAAACAGCTTAGTAAGGTAAAATCAACCTCCATCTTTATCAAGTTCACGTGAAATAGCTTGGGTATATAAAGAAGTATTACTTAGGCTTGAGTCGCTCACAACCTCATTAATTGCTGAATTTAATGATTCTAAATCTTTTTTATCTTTTACACTGTTAATATCAACCGTAGATAAAATTTCAAGTAATTCACTATCACTGCTACTACTCGTATTTAAAATACTGATTCCATCCAAAAAGTTTGATTCATCTCTTAAAGAATCAAAACTTACATAACCCATAACACCAATAGTTGTTAATAAAAATAGGTTAAAAATACCTAATTTATATCCTTGTCTATTTCCTTTACTATGCTGATTAATACTTGCCTTTTCTGTCGCTGCTGCATACTCATCTCGATTATTGAACATTTTCACTCTCCTAATTTTCTTTTTATTAAGAGTATAGTATCAAGAGAGTTGGTAGCAACTATGAAATTTTGATATTAATAAGGTATGCTAAGCTTTTGACCAATATGAATCACTTGGGAATCTTTATTTAATTTTTCATTTGCTTTAATAATTTTATCAAAATTCATTGAGTTTCCATAATATTTTTCAGAAATACTTCCCAAAGTATCTCCCTTTTCAACTAAAATCACTCTGGAATTTTTATGATAAGTATTTGAGTCAATCTCTTTAGAAATGGCTTGTGTATATAAAGAATCATCCTTAATCGTTGACGTATTAACAACGTCATCCATTGCTGTACCTAAATTCAACTCTTTGGTATTTACGATGTCCATCTCCATAGAGTTTAACATTTCGAGATATTCAGTATCACTTTTTGTATCGCTTACCCCCATAACAGCTGTTTGAGCAGAGACGGGGAGACTAACATCAATAGTATTATCAGTCAAAACTATTGGTTCATTATGATTTAAGTAATTGAATAGCAAATAACCCATAAAAACAAAAGAGGCAAGAAGAAAAATATTCCATATAAGAACTACTCCTCTAAAAGTACCTTTATTAGTATGTATATTAACCTGTGCATCTCGTGTAGCTTTTAAATATTCATCTTCATTATTATCAAACATCTTAAACACTCCTATTCTTTATTATTCTAGAATTATAGGATAATTAAAATTAAACTTAAATTATTTTTTTAATTTTAATAGATAAAATGATATTTATGACAATAGCTTTTTAGCAAAAGAGAGTGCTTCTGGATTCATTTTTTCTCCTGCAACAATTCGTGCAATTTCATCAATTTTTCCCTCTTTGTCTAAAATAGTGACTTTACTTTTGCCTTTGATTTTAGAGATTAATAGATGTTGATTTGCTTTAGAAGCCAAATGTGCCTGATGAGAAATAGCAAAAATTTGATAGACCGAAGAGAGTTTAGCTATCATATTGGCAATAGCAATGGATTCATCGCCACTTACATTGGCATCAATTTCATCCAATATCAAGACTCCTCCATCTTTTACACCAGCAAGAGCAACAACCATCAGAGCTAAACGAACACGATTAAACTCCCCACCACTTAAGGTTTCAGCAACAGAACCATTCAAATTAATAGAGACTTTATCTTCTCCTAAAATATCTAAAGAGATTTTACTAAAAATAAAAGTAATTGCAGGTAGTTTCAACTCATTTAAATATTTTTTTAAAGACTTCTCTAAAACAAGAGCATGTTTTTTTCTATCACTACCAATGCGATTGGCTAAAATTATGAGTTCACTGTACTCCATATGAAGAAAAGAGTCTAACAAACTTTTATCTTGTTCTATGTTTTGATACCCTTTAAGCTCCTCTTTTTTTAGCTCTACATACTCTAATGCCTCTTCTATGCTTCCATATCGTCTCTTAAGTGCCGAAATCTTTTCAAGCCTATCTAAAACATTTTCTATATCTACTTCAGCAAGTTCATCAGAGAGCCACTCTATCTCTTCAAAATCTACCCTTAATTGATTCATTAACTCTATAAATGGACTATTGTCCTTTTCTAAAAGTCTATAAACTTCATTTACTGACTCTTCTATTTTAAATATCTCATTTGCACTCTCTAACGTATCCTTTAATTTATCAATCCTAGAGAGTTGTTGTTTAATTTTCATTAAATCACTGTCTTCGCCTATTTTAGGGGCAATAGTTTCTATTTTTTCAATCTCAAAATTTGCAAATTCTATTAACTCTATCAGTTTAGATTCATCTTCTTTTATTTTCTCTAACTCTTCTAACTTTATCTTATAATTCAAGTAACGTTTACGGTACTCTTTAACCATTTTCTTGAAATTTTTATCTTTGGACAGTAAAGAGTTGTCAATAAGTTCTATAAGTTTTTTACTCTCGAAGCCACTCTTGTCTCGTACTGACAAAAATTGTACAAAAGGAGAAAAAAATCCATTTAAAACTTTTTTAGAAATATGTTGCCCCTCTAAATAGTAGCGAGCCTTCTCTTTTTTCAATACTTTTAACGTTAATTCATCTTCTAACACATAGGCTTCACTTTTTAATTTTAAAGGTTTTTGTACCGAAATTTCACAAAGAGAAGCCTCTGTTATTCCATACCCAAACGTAGCCAAAACAGTATTCATAAAAAGTGATTTTCCAGCTCCTGATGGACCAGATAAAACAACCAAACCTTTTTCTACTTCAATATCTACCTCATCAAATAAAATGAGGTTTTTTATATATACTCTATTAATCATATTATTCTATATCGCCCCATGAGAGTTTTTCTCGTAATACCGAGAAGTAATTTCGTTCTTTTTTATGCAAAAGCTTTGCTCCAACCTCTGCACCATTAATAACCAATACCTCTCCTGCTTGCATCTCATAATCATCTTGTCCATCAATCATAACAATCACTCTGTCTTTTGAGGAACTCAAATTAATAGTAAAATCCGATGGCAACACCAAAGGACGTTGGGTCAAAGAGTGTGCTGCAACAGGAGTCATAATAAAAGCTTTGGTCAAAGGGTACATCACAGGACCTCCTGCTGCCAAATTATACGCTGTAGCCCCTGTAGGTGTGGATATAATCAATCCATCTCCCCTATACGTGTTAAACCATTCATCATCAATAGAAGCATCTATTTTAACCATATGAGAGATACTCGGTCGTGTTATAACCACATCATTAAAGGCATAAAAATTTTTACGACCATCTGCTGTTTGAATATAGCCATCAATCATCATTCTCTCATCAATTCTATATCTACCAATGAGTAAATTATCTAAAAAGGTATCTACTTCGTCCAATGTAACATCTGCTAAAAACCCTAAAGTCCCTGCGTTAATGCCAAGAACAGGCTTATGATAATTATACGATTTTCGCACCAAAGAGAGCAACGTTCCATCGCCTCCTAAAGAGACTAAAAAATCAGATTCTCTACAAAGTCTGGTAAAGCTAACACCTTCATAACCTATCATCTTGGCTGAATGTTCCACCAAAAGCACTCTAATTCCTCTGGCATGAAACTTCTCTTTTATCTCATCATAGACAGGACGAATTTCAGAGGCATCTGGCTTTATAACAAAACCAGCCGTTTTAAGTTGTGATAATTTTTCTTCTGTCACGTCAAATTCTCCACTTTTAATTAAAAATAGAATATCATAAAATCACTTTGGCTAACTATAATGATAAATACTACATACGTAATTTTAATTCAAATTACACTACTATTCTTTATGAAAAAAATATTAATAACAAACGATGATGGTTTTGACTCTCCTGCTCTTTTGGCTCTGATAAAAGCTCTTAAACCTATCGCCCAAATTATAACCGTTGCCCCGACTTTAGAAAAATCTGCTTGTGGACACTCTTTGACACTAACCAAACCTCTTAGATTTGTAGAGCTAGAGCCAAACTTTTATAAACTTGATGATGGAACACCTACCGATTGTATCTTTTTAGCTCTGCATAAAATCTATAAAGAAAAGATGCCTGATTTGGTTATCTCTGGTATTAACATAGGTGCAAATATGGGCGAAGACATTACCTATTCTGGAACAGCTAGTGGTGCAATGGAAGCCGTACTTCAAGGTGTTCCTGCTATTGCTATCTCTCAGGATTTTTCAGATGATATGCAAGAAAAAGATGGATTCAAATATGAACTAGCACAAGAAGCAATTGTTGAATTAGTCAAAAAAATATTTGATGGTTCTTTTCCTCTTACTCCTCGTAAGTTTTTAAATGTTAATGTTCCTGCTTGTCTCCCAAATGAGTCAAAAGGGTTTAAAATAACCAAAACAGGAAGCCGTGTCTATAGCAATGATGCCGATTCACATATTAACCCACGAGGACAAGAGTACTTTTGGATAGGCTTAGTCAACCATGAGTGGAGAACAACTAAAGGTAAAATGACCGATGTAGAAGCTGTAAAAAGTGGATATATTTCGATTACACCTATTCATTTAGACATGACATCGCACAAAGATATAGAGGATTTAGAGAAATGGATTTAAGATTTCAACGTTGCGAACTGCTCTTTGGAGCAGAAGATTTTGCAAAAATTCAAAAAGCAAAGATATTAATATTAGGTGTGGGTGGCGTGGGTTCTTACGCTCTTGACTGCCTTTACCGTTCAGGAGTTTCAGACATTACCATTATAGATTATGACATTTATGACGAGACCAATCAAAACCGACAGATAGGAAGCGAAGCTGTTGGGGAATACAAAACAGATGCTTTAAAAAAACTCTATCCTAGTATTATAACCATTAACCAGCAAATGGACATGGCATGGGTAGCAGAATTTAATTTTGAGCCTTATGATTTGGTTTTAGATTGTGCCGATACTACTAAAGTAAAAATTGAGATTGCAAAAAAGTGTTATAAAAAACTCATTATGTCTTTTGGTTCTGCAAAACGTTATGATGCCTCTAAAATAGAGGTCGCTTCTATATGGAAAAGTCATGGCGACGCACTGGGAAGAAAAATACGAAACGAGCTAAAAAAAGCAAAATTTGACCGAAACTTTACTGTTGTATTTTCTCCTGAAGAGGACAAATGTAAAGAGAAAGGTTCATGCGTAGCAGTCACAGGAGCAACAGGATTAACCGTCTGTTCCGAAGCAATTAAACGAATATTAAAGGCGTAGGGGGCGATTGCTATCGCACCAAATATAAGGAGTACAAACATGAAAAAATTTCTAAAAAAATACTACACTGAAGAGTTTTTAAACAAAGCATTAACTTTTATAGTATTTGGTTCTATTATTATAGGCATTACTTTTGGAACGGACTATAACTAATGAAAAAAAATCTATTTGAAATGGGTGTATCATTTGATGATGATTGGTCATCAGACAATAAAGAAAAACCGAAAAAGAAAAAATCAACTGAAATAAAAGCACCAGAGAAACATCAACTTCACTTTGCAAAAGAGAAACGAAGAGGCAAAGTTGTAACCATTGTTAAACCTTTTTATCTTGCTAAAAATGATTTAAAAGCTCTTTTGAAAATATTAAAGAAAAAAATGGGAACAGGGGGAACGGTCAAAGAGGATAGTTTAGAGTTTCAAGGAGAAGTTACAGAGAACCTGCGAACACAACTTGAAACTTTGGGTTATGGATTTAAGAAATAATAGGAGGAAGTTATCCTTCCTCCATAAACTTAAAACTTATTCATAGTAATCATAACTCACTTCAATACTTGCTCCACTTGTAGGAACTGCTGTTCCATGGAACACAATTGCTCTTGATGATTGAACATAAGTATAACCATTAAGAGCATCTTCTACAATTACTGTACCATTAACTTTAACTTCATTAATTACAGTTGCTGCATGTGCAAGAATAAATGAACTTGCTGCTCCACCTGCATCTTGAGCAATCTGTTGCATAAAGCCTCTAAAGTCTAAAGAACCATTTGCATCTTGGTTTTCAATGTTTGAATGAATTCCTCCTGTAACTGAAGATAAGTCATCATATTGTGTACTATCTAAAGAATTGGATTGCGTATCAATAAGAGAGTATACTCTAATTCCTCTCTCTGTAAACAAGTTATTACTGGCTCTCCTACATCCACCGTGCCACTCTAAACCCCTAAAAACAAAGCTTTCCTAAGAAAATATAAACCAAAAATATGCTATAACAAATCAAACAATTCCAA
>Ga0256826_1002729_pt1 | contig 10708 bp, 11 predicted proteins | sample CV79metaG_FD_185975 | JGI IMG/M metagenome (GOLD analysis project Ga0256826, IMG submission 185975) | Hydrothermal vent microbial communities from East Pacific Rise, Pacific Ocean - CV79 | ecosystem: Environmental > Aquatic > Marine > Hydrothermal vents | place: Pacific Ocean: East Pacific Rise... | reverse complement strand
CAGCGATAAAGACCATACTTAATAGAATATATTTTAAAATTTTCATTATTTACTCCTTTATTTAGAAATATTATAACATAATAGAATAGCCTTTTAAAGTTTGATATAATCATAAAAACTAAAGGAGTAAAATGAACTATCGATACATAGGAAATTCAGGGCTTAGGGTCTCTGAAATTGGGCTTGGAACCATGACTTTTGGAACCAATGCAAACAAAAAAGAGTCCTTTGCTATTATGGATAAAGCATACCATGCAGGCATTAATTTTTTCGACACAGCCGAGCTTTATCCCTCGCCTGTATCAGAAAAACTAGCAGGGCTTAGCGAAGAGTGGATTGGCGAATGGCTACAGACCAAACCTCGTGATTCAATTATTATTGCTTCTAAAGTAGCAGGAGGTGCAAATTCTTGGTTTATTCCGCCCATTCGTCATGGACTAACAGCACTTGATAGCTTTCATATTATTAAAGCCATAGAGGGAAGTTTAAAACGTCTAAAAACCGATTATATCGACCTATATCAAATTCATTGGTCAGATACTACTGTACCTATTGAAGAGACATTAAAAGCCTTAGATAAGCTTATAGAGAGTGGTAAAATTCGTTATAGTGGAACATCAAACGATACAGCTTATGGATTAACAAAAGCCAATGAGATTGCTAAATATGAAAAGCTCCATAGGTTTCAATCCATTCAAAACAACTTTTCGTTAAACAACCCACGCTTTTTAGATGAATTGGCTCAGGTATGCAAGCAAGAGAACATCTCTTTACTTCCCTATTCTCCTTTGGCAGGTGGCGTTTTGAGTGGAAAATATAATGATGGAATCTACCCTAGCAATGCACGATATTCACACCATGTAACGGTTGGTTCTCTTCGTGAACAAGCGATGGCAAAAAGGTTTATTAACACTAAAACCATAGAGGCAACCAAACAATACATGGCATTGGCTCAAGAGTTAAATATCTCTTCGGTTACCCTTTCCATTGCATGGACACTTAGCTTTGATTTTGTAGCGTCTACCTTAACTTCGGCAAGAGAAAAAGAGCAGTTGGATAATGTTTTGGATGCTGTGAATTTTACATTGACTCCAGAGGTATTGAATAAAATAAAAAATATTCAAGAAGAAATTTTATACCCTATGGGTTAATATTATGTCGGCTGAAGCCAACCCTACAAGTTAAGAACTGAATTAAAGGTTGAAAACTGTAGGGTTGGCTTCAGCCAACACATTAAAGGAAATTTATGAAAATATCAATAGTTCTACCAATAAGAAAAGGTAGCCAAAGAGTTAAAAATAAAAATATACGTCCATTTTCAAAAGATGGAAAAAGTTTAACAGAACTAAAAATAATGGAACTACTCAAAATAAAAAATGTTGATGAAATTGTAATCACTACAAACTATGAAAAAGCTATAAAACAAATAGAAAATATCGTCAAGAACAATCCAAGAGTAAAGATAAATAGACGACCAGAACATCTTTGCCAATCTACAACCATAGTTAAAGATTTAATAGAATATATGCCTACCATTACTCAAGGGGAGCATATATTATGGCTTCATGTTACAAGCCCTTTTGTAAAATCAGAAGATTATCAAAAAGCGATAGATGAGTATTTTGAAGCATTAAATAATGGATATGATTCTATTATGTCTGTAACTGAAATAAAACAATTTTTATGGTCAGACAAACGTAAAAAAATTGTTAATACCAATAGTAACATAGAGAGTAAATGGATACAAACCCAAGATTTAGAACCACTTTATGAAATTAATCATGCTTTTTATATTAATTCTCGTAAGAACTATTTAGAAACAAGTGATAGAATTGGAGTTAACCCATATTTAGCTATTTTAAAAGGATCGAAGAATATTGATATTGATTATGAAGAAGATTTTGAATTGGCTAGAAAGATTTTTGATTTATAAAGAGTGAATGAAGTTTTAAATAAAAAAGTTGCTAACCAAATGAATGGTTAGCAAACAACAAAACTTAGAGTTTTGTTGTTTATAATAAATAGATTAACTAAATATTATAGTCCTGTAGCAGTATAGTCTGGGTAAAGTACAGTTAATGTTCTTTGTCCACCATTTGCTTCCATGTATGCAGCAACATCAACAGCAGCTGTTACGTGAAATTCTACAGTCCATGCATTATTAAGACCAGCAGCTGTAGCAGCAGTCTCTAATGGAGAAGTAGCATGTCCAGCATGATCAGCCCATACGAATGTTGTTTTACCAGCAGATAAATCTGGGAATGTTGCTTCAGCAGTAACACCAGCAGAATCTGTGATTGTTGCAGTTAATTTTGTATCTGCTTTAGCTGAAATCATTGCGAATGATTTGAATGAAGGGTTCATGTATGTTACAGTAAAGTCTGTACTAATACCACCACCAAAGTTAGCAATACCTTTTGTCTCAATTACTGCACCAGAAACTTGAGTTGTTCTGTTTGCATCAACAAGAGCAGAAAGGTTAGCACTCATAAGACCTTCAACAATAGTTCCACCACCATTTGGATTGAAAGAAATAGTAATGTTCTCTTCTTCTCCTGAACTAATATTTACATCATTGATAACAAGTCCTGTACCAACAGTAATATTTTTATCATTTCCAGTAGGAGAGATATAAGTAACTACCATATCAGAAGGTAAACTAGCTCCACCAAATAATGTATTCAACGTAAATCCAGTAATGTTAGAATCTAACATGTTATTTTGAATAGAAATAATAGTTGTACAAGGTGCATAAGTTGCAATAGGTGTACAACCTACTGTTGAATAACATGCAGAATAATCACCATTAGCAGAAGCATTTCTATCTGCAGTTAATGTAGATGCTGTTCTTTTGTTTACTCCTGAAACTGTTGAAGCTGTTGTAAACTGAAGACCATCATTATGAATTGTACAAGTAGGAATATTACAAGAAACCATAACATCTGCTCTATATTCTAATACATATGCACTATCAGCACTATTAATTTCTGTAACAACTCTAGATCCGTTGTTGTTTAGTCCATTATCTGATTTTACACGTACACATTTACCTAAATCAGGAACAATTGATAATGTATTAACTGTAGTATTACAATCTCCACCTATATTAGAACCATCTACAAGGTTTAATACTTCTCCAGATTGTGTTAATGATGTATTTGCATCAGTAGAAAACTCCATACCAATTACAGTTGCTCTTCCAGCTGCATTTGTAGATACCAAGTTTACATATTTACCAACAACTACATCTCCATTACATAAAAAGAATGAACCAGAGTTAGCAACAGAACCATCAATTACATGAAAGTCAAAAGTTGTACCTGGGTTCATGTCGGCATTTAATGTTACAGTTACGTTTACATCTCCACCAACCAATTCTCCACCTTGAACAACTCCATTAGCTCCTGTTCCACCAGCTGTAGTACCACTCCATACTGCTTCATTTGCAGCATTTGCTGCAGTCATACTTACACCACTTAATAGTGCGATTGCTACGAATTTCGATAAAAATTTGTTCATACGAACTCCTTGTTAGATAAAAAAAAATTCATGAGATAAATCTCACTTGCGATGATTATAACACAACTAATCTTAAATTAGATGTGTTCAGAAAGCTTTTTCAAATGTCTAGCAGAATTAACCCTAAAGTAGGATTTAAAATTATTGAAAATTAATAAGATTTAACAATGCATCTGTAACTATATGTGCATCTACACTAGAAGATAAAATCGTTGGTTTAACCATTATAACCAACTCTGTTTTATCAATACTATCACTGGCTGTTGAAAACAATTTTCCTAAAATTGGGATTGATCCCAAAAATGGTAATTGACTTTTATCATTACTTTTATTTTCTGTAATTAGACCACCAAGAATAACCATCTCTCCACTTTTTAAAATTACATCTGTGGTTAAAGAGCGATCAAAAATTAAAGGAGAAGAAATATCTGAAGTGTCATTTGTTTGTGCATTACTCACATTTTGATTAATATTTAAAGTCAAATAACCTTTCGAATTGATTGTTGGCTGAACCGTTAATTGTATCCCTGTATTTCGATACTCTATGTTTTGCAATAAGGAAGGTGTCGCTCCTCCACCACCCAAATCTGATGCTGAAACTTGTGAACTCACAATAGGAACTTGATTTCCAATATTAATACTAGCGGAATGATTGTTTAATACCATAACTTTTGGATTAGACAATACATTAACATATTTATTGGTTTGTAAAGCATTAAAATTTAATCCAAAATCTCCAGAAGTAGCAGTCAAAATTCCAGATATACCTGAAGAACCTGCTCCCAATGCACTTAATGTTAAACCATAATTACTACCCCGTGTTTTAAGAAACCATTCTAATCCAAACTGCATAGAATCTCGTAGAGTAATTTCAGCGATTGTTACTTCAATCAAAATTTGTTTAGGTAAGGTATCCAACTTTTTTAACATTTTTGAAATTTCTAAATATTGTCTCTCTGTTGACTGAATAATAATATTATTTCTCTCTTTATCCAAAACAACTTTTAACTCATTTGAGAGTAAAGAGCTAGACTTTTCACTATCTAATTCTAGAGAACTTCGGTTATTATCTTGAGTGTTTTCAGCATTTCTATTACCAACAAAATCTTGAATGATATTTACCAATTCATCTGCTTTTCTATTGGCAGGAGTATAAACAAAAAAACCACTCTCTTCTACACTCTTTTTTTCAGGAAAGTCTAATTTATTTTTCCATAAAAGAACCGTATTTGTCCAAGAAGAATTATCTGAGATTAATAAAAAAGCATTAATTTGTTGAATAGGAACGAGCTTCACTCCTGGCTGACGTAATGATTCACTTATAGTAATTCCATAGCCTTCAAGAATAGGTTTTACTTGTGTAATAAAACTATCAACATCAATATGTTTTAATCTAACTAACTTTAAATTCTTATTATGCATAGAAGGTTTATCTATAAAATTATAAAATTGAATAGCTCTTCTAATATTTTTTGCTTTATCTTTAATTTTAATAAAATGCTCACCTCTATCAATTGATAATTGAGCATTTTTACTTAAAAAATAGGATTTTACAATGTCCGAATAAGTATTAATTTTATTGTTATAGTAGTATGGTTTCATAATAAAAACAATACTATTATCACTAATATTTGAAGGTAACGAAGCCCCAACAAACATACCTTGAGCAGAAACAAATCTTTGAGATGAAGCTTTAATATAAAAGATATCTTTTTCGACATTGATTGCAACTTTAAATTCATCTAAAATATTTAGAACTATGTCAAAAAGTTTCTCTTTTGGAATTGTATTTTTTATATTTAAAGAGACAGGTTGAGTATTATTCTCAATTGATTTATCTAAAACGAAATCGACATTTAAAACTTTAGAAAAAACCAAATTAATAAATTTATTTAAAGGCATTGCTTCAATTGAAAGTTTTACTTTCTTATGATCAAAATGTTTTTTAGTATCTAATAAATCACTTCTATAATTTTTACCTTTATTCATATTTGGTAATATTAAATTGGTAATTTCTTGAGCATTTTTCATTCCACCATAGACTGACATGTCTTCTACCATTTCACTGTTTGATGAGTATGTAATATCTACGGTATTCTCATCTTCTATTTTTGTCAATTTATCATCAATATCAGATAAAATATACTCTTTTGTATTGGGTCTAATATTAGGGTCTACCAATGTACAACCTGTATTAAAAAACAATAAAAACAATGTAATTAATAATAGATGTTTTTTATTCATTTAATTCCTTTTTATCTTCTTATGTTTTTTAGGATAATACTGAGAAACATCGACATCAAACAATTTTAAAATAATTTTTTCTTGTTTATTAATATCCAATAATATCATCTTATCCTCTTGAATTTTTGTAATTTTCAAATCTTTTAACAAAAAATTTCCAACCATAAATGTTTTAAGTTTAGACTTTTTCTTTTTTGACAACAATGTTACTTTGACTATTTTTCCAACTTTAACAATCCCCATAAATTCCCAACACTCTTTATCCAAACAGATAACCCTATTGGTTAATTTAAAGTTTTTCAATATATTTTCAGAAGAAGTAACCAGTTGACCTTTTGCCATTTGTTCTTCCAGTAATTGACGATTTTTTTCTCGTTGAGAAAGAAGAGCACTCTTAAATAAACCCCATTCCTTAAAACCACTTGCATGCAATTTTTCTATAGGAATATATAAGCTACTGTTCAAATCAACCACTTGCATCTTTAAGTCTTTTAAGTATGCTTTTTTATGTTTATTTAAAGAAGAATAATCTAAATAAACTCCTAAAAGATAAAAAATAACAAAAATAAGACTTAAAACAATTGAATATTTTTTCATTTAATTTGATACCCTGCTAATGTTATTTGTATTCGTAAAACTCTTTCTCGTGGAATTGCCACAACATAAACAGAGTCAATAAACAAATATTTATCGCCTTCATACAACATTCGTAAAAAAAGATTAATATCCTCTGGAATTAATTTTAAATTAACAGAAATAGGATATTTACGATACATTTTTGTTTCAACAACACTTCCACTTTGTAGTTGTATAATTCTAGCATCAACAGATTTTGCTATTAATTGAATGTAACTTTGTATTTCAGAAAATACGATGGTCTCTTTTTTCTCTTTTGTAAAAAAAAGTTTACTATTCTTCATAAAAACTTTTTTTTGTTCTAATAAAATTTCTTCAACTTCTTCTTTATTACCTTCATAAAGTTTTTGCTTTTCTATTTTATACTCTAATAAAGCTTGCTTTTTAATGGTGCTTTTTAAACTTTTCTCAAAGAAATCAACACCATTTAATAAAATAAAAACGGAGAAAAGAGTATATAAATAATATTTTGCCATATTTACCGTCGCTTTAATTGAGCTTGCATGGTTGCTTTAGTCCATACTTTTCTTATCTTTTGAGAAGAAGTATTTTTGATATCATCAAATAATTTACTTTCAAATAATTTTGTTGTAAATATAGGAATTTTACCCTCATCCTTTGTTACAACAACAAAACTAACATTAATCGTATCGATTCGTATAAACTCCATGGTCATATTCATTTCAGCTGTTGTTTCCAAAATTTGAGAAATAATCATACTCTTGTCCATATAGTAAAATTCTTTTTTTAATGCCGTAAATACTTGATTTAACTCTTCATTTTTATTAATATTTTCTTTCATTTCAACAATTGTATTACTTGTATTTTTATAAGTATGCAAAAGCTTCTCATTTAAGTCTTGTTTATAAAAATCATAACCCCCAATAGTCACAACCAATAAGATTGAAGCAATTAAAAAAGCCAAAGCTGAATCTTGAATAAAACGGTTAAACCATTCTTTTATATTTATTTTTATATTTAAAATATTTAATAAATCATTATAAGTTAAAAATTTTAATCCACTATCTAAGCTTTTTTGATATTCATCTTCCTCAAAAAAATCAACATCATCAACAAAATATTCATTTTTCATCAATGCAATATCATTTTGAGATATTTCTCTTCTTAAAAAAGAAGCAATAAGTATTCTATCTTTAATAACCAATACTTTCTGTTTATTCCCTTTAAAGATATAAATTTTATCTTTACCCTCAGAGGATAATTTACGAAACAAAATCAAAGAAACAGGTAAGAAGCGTAAAGAAACATCGCTCTTTTGAAACCATAAATAAAGATTATTTGTATCAATAACAGATGTTATAACTTGATTTGAATTGTGATAGGGGGACTCTTTGGCATAATTTAACTCAATAATATCGCCCGTTAGTTTTATTTTTTTATCTAATTTTTTATATAAAAAAAAGCTATCTTCAAATGAAGAGAATCTAATTATTTTCTTTTTTAATAAACGAGTACAAAGAATTTCTATAAAATGATACATAATTCTTTCCTAATCTTTATAATTTAAAACTTGAAAATATTTTTTAAAAAAAATATTAAAATCTATTAATAAAACTATCTCTTTGTGTATATTTTTATTCTTTGAATTAACGGTTACACGAACTATTTTAGAAGGTAATGCCCCATCTGCTTCCAAATCATAGTTTTCTTTATAAATTGTGTGAAAAAATGACATAAAATGAACTAAATCATTGGATTTTTTAAAATGCTTTAGCTGTGTTACATCACTCATTGATAAAGAAAACATACTCTGTAATAAATCACTTTTTAAAGTTAAAATATTATGTCTATGAGAATCTGTCATAACCAATAAAGATAACAAGTCATCCTTATCTGTTTCATTAAAATCTTCAAAACCTTTTAACAAAAATAGTTCTTCTGGACTGGCAAAATAACCTCTATCTCGTGATTCATAACCAAAATTTTGATAAAATAAATCTTCTGCACCATTCAACTGTTTGAATTGATTTTCATCTAACCAGTCCTCTATAGAATCTTTAATTATATCTTCTTTCCCCTTTAAATCTTGATTTTTACCTTTTATATAGTTAGAAAGTAAATCTGTGTCACTAATATCTATTAATCCTCCTGTGTCTTCTAAAAGAATTGTTGTATTGTCCCAAACAATTTTTTTTGAATTAATAGATATTTGTTTTGGGAAGGTAGGAAATTTTTTTTGAACCAAAGTATTTGTCATAAAAGTTGACTTAATAGCACCTGTACTTCCATAAAATTTAAGTAACTCTATGGTTGACTCCGCCTTAAATGTTAAAGTTAATTTTTCATATAATTGTCTGCTATTGTGAACAATTTTTTTAGCATAACTAAGATAAAGTACGGAAGCTAAACTCATCATTGCTACAATCCATAGCGTTAATACCAATGCAAATCCATTTTTTTTCATAACAGTTCCTTTCCTTTACGTATTTTTTCTAAATGCTTATCATTGTCCCCTTTTATACTAAAAGAATATATTCTTGTTTTAAAGGCATCTTCTATCTTTAGATTAATCAAAGAAGGGATTTTTCTCTTTAATTCAAAATACTCATTATTTCCTTTAACATAAGAGAAAGAAACATTTTTTAAATTTTTTAAAATTATTATTTTTTTTTCTAAAAGAAGGCTATTAAGGTTCATATAATTAACATTTTTTCTAAAAATACGTCCCTCTTCATACCATAAAGTATTGTCTTTAAAAATTAAATGTCCAAGAGTAATATTATTATAATAAAAAGATGAATTACTAATAAAAAAACACTCTGTAGGACTACCTTTAAAAAAATAATAAGATTTTTTTCTAATGTCTCTTTCTTTTTCATCTGTTTCAACATAAAAAGATATTGAACCAATAGTATCTCTTAATAAATCATAATAAATTGCTGTTTTAGGGTTTATATTATTAATATTTCGAATATTTAGAGAGATAAAACGAAAAGAGTAAAGTGAAGTAGCCAAAAGCAATGAGAATAGTACTACTGTTACAAGTAATTCAATTAAGGTAAATGCTTGTTTTTTCATTATAAAAGGTCACTTGGATTAAAATTAGATTTTAAAGATTTTTGTTTGGTTATGAGAAATTTAAATTTGTTTTCTTTGAGTCCTTGAACTAAAACCATTTCAACTTGATACAAAGTAATTAAAAAATTACCGTGATTACCTGCTCCCAATCCCATAGTAAAAGTGTAATTTTTTTCTTCTAGTAATGTATTTATAGTTATTTTATAAGCAATATCATTCCTTATTCCTTGATAAATTTTTTTCTCAAAAGATTGTATAGATAGCCAATCTTTTAATGATAATGCCGTAATATAGAGGTTTTGATAATTTTCTGATTTACGTTGATAATTATTAAATGCCTTTATAGAAATATTTACAAAACCAATCGCTGTAAATAAAATCATCATGGCAATTAAAATTTCAATAATGGTAAAAGCTTTTTTCATCTTACTTTTTCACTTATATTTATATCTGAACTTTTATTTAAATCAAAATAATGTTTGTCTTTTAAAAAACGAATAAATTGTAAATCATGTTCAATACCAACATCTTCAATTTTTTGCATACGTTTTGAAAATTTTTCATACATACGTTTTCCTGATGGACCAACCAAAGAAATTAATAAACTAACCATTGCAAGTACAACCAATAATTCTATCAAAGTAAATGCTTTTTTCATATTTTAATTCATTACATCTCAGTTAAATCGGTCAAGCTTACAACTGCCAACATAATAGAAACTACAATTACCGCAATAACCATACCTACAAAAATAATGATTAATGGTTCAAGGAAAGAGAGTATTTTTTTAACTTTCATATTAAACTCTTTCCCCAATTTATCGCCTACTGATATAAAAATATTATCAAGGTTTGCAGAGTTTTCTCCCACTGAAATTAATGATGCCACATTGGGAGCAATCACATTACTATCAAAAAAAATACGACTTAGCTTTTCTCCTTTACGAATTTCATCGCGAGCGATAGAAAAGAGGTTTTTTAACTCATAATGATTGACCAAAGGGATAATCCTAGCCAAAGCTCTGTCTATCTTTAAGCCTCCTTGCAACATCACTCCTAAAGACCTAAAAATATAAGAGAGTTCAATATTTAACATCAGGTTATTAAAAAAAGAAATTTTAGTAAGAAGAGAGAACCAAAACTCTTTATATTTTTTAAATGAGAACCAAACAAGTGCAACAAAAGAGATAAAGCCTAAAAAAACAAAGCCCATGTTTCCATCTAATGCCTTACCTACACTTAAAACTCCATAAGAAAGAGAAGGGAGCTTT
>Ga0256826_1002727_pt1 | contig 10715 bp, 11 predicted proteins | sample CV79metaG_FD_185975 | JGI IMG/M metagenome (GOLD analysis project Ga0256826, IMG submission 185975) | Hydrothermal vent microbial communities from East Pacific Rise, Pacific Ocean - CV79 | ecosystem: Environmental > Aquatic > Marine > Hydrothermal vents | place: Pacific Ocean: East Pacific Rise... | reverse complement strand
TAATAACGATATAACTATCTATGAAAACCCTTGTTATACTGTTTTAGGTATGTCATTTTTTAATAACAATAGAAAAGATATTTTTGCTGATGAGTTTAAATCTTTGTTATTAAAATCAGATTGATTTTTTACTATCTCATCGCCTCAAAAACTTTTAAAGCTTGAAAATGTTCCTTCACATCGTGTACCCTTAAGATAGAAGCTCCATTTCGTACAGCTTCTAAGTGGATAGCTAAAGTACCGGCTAATCTATCTTCTACTTTTGAGGGTGAAATAGCATCTATCATAGATTTTCTTGAAGCACCAACTAATATTTTCTTTTCTAATCTTAAAAAATTTTCTAAATTTTTAATGAGATCTATATTGTGTTCGAGTGTTTTTCCAAAACCGATACCAATATCAACTATAATATCTTGCACTCCAAAAGCTTCAACTTTTGAGATAGCAGTTTCTAAAAAATTGTAAATATCTGTAACTATATCTTGATATTTTGGGTTCTTTTGCATAGTTTGAGGTGTCCCTTGCATATGCATAATAAGAGCAGTTGCACCATATTGTGCTGTAAGTTTAGAGAGAGAATCATTTTGAAAACCTGTTATATCATTAACAATAGTAAAACCAGAGTTGAGAGCATGCTCAATAACCTTAGGTTCATAACTATCTATACTAAACTTTTTCTCTTCATAAAAACTATTTTTTGCTATCTCATCAAGAATAGGTTTTATGCGAAATAGTTCCTCCTCTACACCTACTTTAGGAGCATTTGGACGAGAGGAAACGGCACCTATATCTATTATATCTGCACCATCCTCTATCATCGTTTCTATCTTATTTAAGGCATTTTTACCTTTAAATCTACTTCCATTAAAAAAGCTGTCATCATTTGCATTTATAATTCCCATTATCTCTGGGGAACTATTTTTTTTTACATTCAAAATATTTTTGAGTTGAAAAGCTAATTCTCTTAAACCAAACGGTTGTTGTAACTCTTTTTTACTTAAAATTTTCAGCTCTTTGTGCGTTGCTATCAATATACAATCAACTGTTTTTGTTGATGCAATGACAGTCCCTCTTGGTACAGCTAAATCTGCACCGATAGAGAGTGCATCTTGCTTTAAAATATTTGCACCACCAACATGTAAATCATAAATATATATAATATAATGTTTCATCTTCGATGCAAGTATATCTATTCCACCACCATCAACACCTAGTTTTTGTAATAATATTTGAGGTTTATCTATATTGGATAACTGCTTGATTTTCATTATCTTTCCTGTACAAAACTCATAATTAACATCGCTAATACACTTTGTGGTCGTGAGTTTAGCTCTAAAAGTTTATATGCTTTTTCAAAATTTTCTAATTGATTTAGAGATAAAATAAGTTTATCTTGTATAGTTGCTCTTCTATATATCGCTTCTACTAAAAGTTGTGCTTCATTTTTCTTAATTCTTGAATTCTCTTTTAAAAACTTAAAAACTTCAGCATAATCGATATGTGCTAAATTAAGTTCTAACTCCACTTTTGTATGCTCGATATCACCTTTTATAATAGGTAAGCGTGATCTTATAGTAGGAAGTAAGATAGACTTTGTAGGGGATATAATAATAAATTGTATATTTTTAGGGGGTTCTTCTAAAACTTTTAAAAGAGAGTTCTGAGAGATAGTATTGAAATTTTTTGCACCTAATACAATATATTTTGTAGTTGAATCACTGAGATATGCTTCAGCCATTACAGCTTTTGCATCTTCGATCTTAAACTCATCGGTTATAAATCCAACTACTCTTGAAGGATAAAATCTCTCTTGTAAATTTTGAAAAACTAAATCTATATCTGTTGCAATAATAATATGCGAACTTTGTGCATTATGTTGCAACATCAACCTCTCCAAACATAGCTGCATTAAGGGAAAAATTAAATAATCTATAAAGTTGTAAAAGTTTAATATCTAATAGATTATCATAAGATTTAAGAGTAAAAGCATTTTGAAACTCCTCATCAAAAATCCAAAAGTAACTATTGTCACGTCTTTTTGCTATATCTGAACGTTTGTCTTCACCTTTTCCAATATACCAAAAAAAGTAATCATCTTTATAGGATAAAGAGATCATATCATCAACTATATCTATCATCTCCCCACCACTTACACTATTATAATGTGTATAGATACTATCTATACTGACAATAGGAAGAAGTGGTCTATCGATAAGATTCATATCATTAATAGAGCTTAATATATAGTGTTCTAGCCATTCTCTTTTCTCATCCACAATAAGAATAATAGTTTTACCATTTAAAACCTGTTCAATAGCATGAGCCGTAGTAGAGGTCCAATCAAAACGTTGCTCCTCTAACCAGCTAAAGCTACTATCCTCTTTACGAATAGCTTCTAAACTCCATTGTGCAAAATCGGGTGTATTAGACATTAAAAATTTACTTGTCTAACTCATAAGCATCATGTAAACCACGAACAGCTAACTCTGCATATTTTTCATCAATTACCATAGAAATTTTTATCTCACTTGTTGAGATCATATTTATATTTATATTGTTATCTGCCATAGTTGAAAATGCTTTTGCTGCAACTCCCGTATGAGAACGCATCCCTACACCAACAACAGAAACTTTACAGATCTCTTCATTATATGAATCAGCTTGAATCTCTCCATTATTTACAAAACTATCTACAACTATTTTTGCATCTTGAATATCACTTACTGGAACCGTAAAATCGATATTTGTAGCACCATCGTGAGCTTTGTTTTGGATAATCATATCTACATTTACTTCAGAATTAGCTAATTTGTTAAATATATCTGATGCGATACCTGTTCTATCTTTTACACCCATTAAAGAGATTCGTGCTTGATTTCTATCTAATGCTATTCCACTTACTAATGGTGCTTCCATAATATTTTCTTCCTTCGTTATTAATGTTCCCTCTTCATGAGAGAAACTTGTTCTTGTTACTAAATTTACATCTAGTTTTTTTGCCATCTCTACTGAACGGTTTTGTAAAACTTTTGCACCTAATGATGCTAATTCTAACATCTCATCATAAGAAATTTTATCTAGTTTTTTAGCCTTTGGTTCAATACGTGGGTCAGTTGTATATATTCCACTAACGTCTGTATATATCTCACATAGATCAGCTTTTAAAGCACCCGCAATAGCAACAGCACTTAAATCACTTCCACCACGACCAAGAGTTGTAACATCACCCATCGCATTTACACCTTGAAAACCCGCTACAACAACTATTTTACCTTCATTTAATGAGTTTTGCATATTTTGAGGGTTTATCTCTTCTATTCGTGCTTTGGTATGATGGTTATCTGTTACTATTCCAGCTTTTTGACCAGTCATCGCAACAGCATTATGTCCAAGTTCAGTTAATGCAATAGCTAAAAGAGAAGCAGTAACTCTTTCACCAGAACTTAAAAGCATATCCATCTCTGCACCATTTGGAGTTTTTGAAAAATGTTCTGCATATCCAACTAATTTATTTGTTTCTCCACTCATAGCAGAAACAACAACAACAATATCATGACCATCTTTTTTAGAGCTACTTACACGAGAGGCAACATTTTGTATACGCTCTAAATCTCCAACACTTGTTCCACCAAATTTTTGAACTATTAACATCTATAAAATACCCTCTCTTTTAAAATGATTTATCACAATTTCATAAACAGTTTTTTTGAAATGTGCTGTGAGTCCTAAAAGTTCATCACTATTTACAAATTTGTAATTTATAAACTCAGGGTGTTCAGTTGCTAAATTTATAACAGCATCTTTTTCAAGCTTTAAGACAAAGTATCTTTGTCTTTGACCTATATAAGGTTTCATTTTTCTTGCTATCTTTTCAGGAAAATCATAAGATATCCATTCCGGATATTCAGCCACAATAGTTGCCTTATTTGTACCTATCTCCTCTTCAAGTTCACGAAAAAGTGCCTCTTGAACCTCTTCTCCTTGGTCAATACCACCTTGTGGAAACTGCCAAACATCAAGAAGGTCATTTCTTTGTGCTATAAATATCTCTTTTTTTTCAGGATAATTTTCAGACACAATTATCATCGCTACATTTGGACGATACAAATCTTTTTTATTCATTTTTATACCTATATTGTAATTAGTTGTATTATACAAAACAAGCGATTAAAGTAAATTGATAAGGGTAGTGTTAATTTGAAAAGGAGGGTGTTCTTTCTTTTTGAAAGAGAGGTATAATACCTCTCTTTAGTAATAGTTATAAACTAAAATTCATATAAAATGCAAAATTGTTAGAGTTTAAAAGAGTTACCTCTTTAGAGTATCTTAATCCAAATGCTATCTGTTTTGAAAATACAATATCTACACCTACAACACCTTTTGCTACAATGTAATTATTTACAAATGCAGAAAAATCATCTCCATCATCAAACTCATAAATAGTATCTTCTGTTGCATCGTTATACATCTGGAGTGTCCCTAAACCTGCCTCTACCCCAAGGTAAGGAACTAAAGCAAAACTATTAAAAAGAGTTAATGAACTATCATTTACCCCAAAAGTAGTAAGTTGAAAAGCAGCTAAATAAGTAACATCAATTCCAAATGTTTCTGGATCTAAATATTTTCCATCGGATGTAGAATACTCTACATTGATACCATGTCTTAACCAATCTTTATAGTCAATAACTGATACTCTTATTGTGCTTAAAGAGTCTGCATAGTGACTATTATCATAATCATCATCTGAAATATCTCTATATCCATAGCCTATCTCTATTCTTTTTCCACTATTAAAATTTTTTGCTAAACCACTAAGATGCTCAATCTCTTTAAATGATCTAAATGTATATGATTTATCATATTTTAGACCTGCATGTAAAGTAACTTCATCTCCCTCTGATTTAGGTAAACCATTTTTATACTCTAAAGTATAACTAAGAACACCACTACAACGATGAAGTGTTTGCTCTTTTCCTAACTGTTTTATTGCACCATTAAATTTAAAAGTTATATCATTTGGTTTATTTGCAGAGATAGTGAATGTTGGATATGATTGTTCATCTATATCTACTGATAGTTCTTGATCTTGCTCTTTGTTAAGTGTAAAACTATCTGAAAATCGACAGATATTATCTCCATCAACTGAATATGTATGCTCTTTTCCAGCTTCTAAATAGATTTTTTTTGAAAAACTTTGCTCTTTATTATCAATTGTTAGAGTGTAATGACCCTTCATTGAACCCTTTTTATTTATTGTTACACTTTGTAGATAAAGATTTTTTCTAATATTTTGAAGTGTTTTTATTTTATCATTAATTTTTTCAACTTTTAAGTCGGTAAAAACTTCTGTTAAACCTTTTAAAAACTTTAATGAACTTAACCAAGTATCAATAGTTTTAGCTTTTATTTTAACATCATCAAAATTAAGTGATGAGATTTTATAGTTTTTATTTAAATTGTTGAGTTTATTTTTTGTAAATTTATGCAATTTTTCTTTATTTACTTTTGCACAATACTCTCCATCGCTATTTTTATATGATTCAACATCATTTAAAACCATAGTGCTTGTTTGCTTATCAGAACTTTTAAAATCACCTGTATATGTTTCATCTCCATTAAAGAAAGAGCTTTGCTCTTGTGCTGAAAAACTTACATCAACTTTAACCATAATATTTTGTGCTAAAGCACTTTTTGCTTTCTCTGGTGAAAGACCACATCCTTCCCAATACTTTGCACCATCTGTTTGTGCCATAACACTACTACTAATAAGTGCTATTAAAACTACAATTTTTGTAAACATCTTAATCCTTTTTTAAGTTCAAAATTTAATTTTTTGATTGTAGTGTTTATATTGTTAATAACTAATTAGCTTTATCATAAAATGATATAATTCTTTAAAAATTTGAGAAAAGGAACTATCTTTTGATTGGTTATAAACTATTTTTATTATTTGAAAAATTCTTAATGATTTTGCCTAAAAATGCTAGAAAGTCATTTTTTCTTTTTTTGGCAACCTTAGCATATTATATATCTGCAAAATCTCGTAAAACAGTAAAACAAAATTTAAAATTTGTTTTCAATGATAGTTTGAGTGATAAAGAGATTAGATCTATTACTAAATATAGTTTTAAAAATCTATTATTAAACTTTTTACATTTAATGGAGATAAGACATATGGATCTTCATGAACTACAAAAGAGAGTAAAGATTCAAAACATAGAGGCGGTACAAAAGGTACATAAAGAGGGTAGAGCAATTATATATGTGACAACTCATTATTCATCTTGGGAATTAGGAGGCACATCTATTGGTGCATTTATAGAGCCTTTAGGTGCAGTATATAGAAAGATGAAAGATAAAAATTATGAAAGTTGGGTGTTAGAATCTCGTTCTAGATTTGGAAATACAAATTTAGAAAAAACAAATGTTTTAAAACCACTTATAAAACTTATAAAAGATAAAAAAGCATCAGGGATATTAATAGATACTAGGATGAATAAAAGAGAGGGAGTTGATGTTGAATTTATGGGTAAAACGATAAGTCAAACAGCAACTCCAGCTTATTTAGCACGAAAATTCAATGCTGCTATTATTCCTGTAACTATGAGAACAGATGATGACGAGAATTATACTTTGATGATATTTGATGAGATACCGGTGGAAAAAACAGATGATGAAAAAGCAGATATTTTAAAAGCAACACAACTTCAAGCTGATTGGCTTACATCATTAATAAGGAAAGAACCTAAATTTTGGTTTTGGTTACATAGAAGGTTTAAGGGTGAGTATCCTGAGATATATAATTAGTTCATCTATTTTTTGATGGATATAAATATTTTCTGATATAATTTTAATAAAGATAAAAAGAGTACAAAGGAAACATGATGGATATAGGTTCAGATATAACAAATTTTTTAACATTAGTTAAAGAATCAAACTTTAATTTTGCAGAGGTTTATGCACAGTCACCAATGGGTATATATATAGTTGTTGCTTTAATAATAGCATTAGTAGGAGCTTATTTTTTCATAAAAAGTACATTAGTGAAAGCATCTGCTATGAAAGTTTTAAAAGATATTGACAATCCTGAAAATAGCTTTTCTGAATATGATACATATATGCAAAAAATTGCAAAGTATTTACCACATGCAACACCTGAATTTAAAGAGGTTTTTGAATATAGTAAAAAAAGTTATTATAATGCACAATTAAGATTATTAGAGATGATGGAGATTGATGAAAAAATCTCAAAATATCAACAGATGGCTAAAACATATAGATTGTTAAGTGAAGCTACATCTAATGATGAAGAGCTATCTTTATATTTTTCTAATATCGCAGATGAGTTAATCGATAATAAGTTGTATGAAGATATAAAAGAGTATGTTGATACCTTAACATTTGATGAGGAAACTCTTCCTGTTATTGAAAATATTGTTGCATATGCAAATACACTTGAAGAACCAGAGCTTATTTTAGATATTTTAACAAAAAAATTACAAAATATTGATTTTGGTTCAAGTTTAGATTTTTTTATGTTTGTTCGTTCACTTGATAGTGATAAATTATTACAAATTTATGATTTTTGTATCAGTAAACAAAATGATCTATTTGAAACACCAACAGCAATTATATCTAGTGAAATTTTAGATTATCTTTTAGAAAATGGGGAAAAAGAGAAAGTATACCACTATATTAAGTCACTTTCATTAGCAACATATTTACAAGAACTTTATTATAAATATTTTAATCAAAAAGATAGTTTAGAATTTGATTTAGTATTTGTTGCAAATAAAACGGAAATAAATGCAGAATATAAAACATATTTAGAAAATTTATTAACAGATAATTGGAAAAATGACACATATTTAGAGATACTAATTGGAAGTGAAAATGTTGCAGATAGAATAGGACATATTCAAGGAAGACAAGTTATAGAAAGAATAGAAAGAATAAGAAAAGAGGTTGTTGAGAAGCAGATTTTAGATGAAGCATTAGCAACAGCAAGACAAGCAGAAATAGTAGCACTTGAGGCTAAAAATATTGCGGATGGAAATCTATCTAAAGCACAAGCCGAAGCATTAGAAAAGGAGAAAGCTATCACTTTGTCTCAAGCAAAAGAGAATGCACAACAACTTGAGAGCGACTTAAAAAAAAATGAGGAAGAGATAACAGTTGAAAAAACAGATGATAATCTTGTAACTGTTGAAGTAAAAAGAGAAGTTGAACAGATAGAATACTCAAAAGAAAAATAAGTATATAATTTTTCTTTATAATTTAGTATTTTTTTAATATTAATAAAAGTAATTTGTAACTATAATTTTGTTTGAAACAAATATAAACGTTTCAAATAATATTTTAAAGTGAGTAAAAATATGTTAAAAAATATTTTAAGTAGTATTGGTCTTGTAGCTATCATAGCTGTATTAGTCGTAGTTGTAAAATTTAATGGTGTAATCTCTCAGGTAAAAGCATTAGATAGTGAAGCTATTCCTACATATATAGCAATGTTTGAAAAAGTATTGAATACAGGTGATGCTGCAAAGGGTATGGTTTTAAAGTTTAAAGTCAATGATGATGTCGAGAATGAAGATGTTGTTGAATCTATTAAAGCTTTAGCTGAAGAGTACAATATGAGAGTTACTGGTGATACAAAAATGTTTACTATTGATGGTGCTAAAGGCGATGAGATATATAAAGTAAGAAATATCTCTATGTGTAGTCTTTCGATTGCAAAGAAATTTTTAGCACATTCACCTGAATTTGGCGGATTTATGCCTTGTAGAATTATGTTAATAGAACTTGCTAATGGAGAAAGATATTTATATACAATGGATCTTAATCTAGCTATCCATGGTGGGAAAAAATTACCTGCTGAGATGTTAGAATTAGCACAACATGTTCAAAAAGCTATGTTAGATATACCTGCAAGAGCAGCGGAAGGTGATTTTTAAATAATCACCTTTTTTTCTATTTAACCTCTCTCTTTTTTAGAGGTTAAATCTTACTTTCCCTTTTTCATTCCCTCCAAAAAAATTAAATGACGAACTAATAAATTAAAAATTAGACTTAAATTGTTAAATTAATTTATATAATAAACTTATTATCTACTTCTTATCTGTTAGTATTTTTGAAAATTTAAAAGGAATATATGATGAATGAACCCAAATTAGAGGATATTAGTGATTATAATGCACTCAAAGGTGAAAAAAGAAAGATGGTTTTATCTGTAATTGGAATAGGTTTAGTTTTGGGAATTGCATATCTTTTAGCTTATAATGTTTTTGATAATAAAGCAGATACATTAGATGTACAAGAGAGTGTAAAAATTATCCCATTAAAATAGTAGTTAAATATATATACTTTATAAAGTATATAAAAAAATAAAAGCGTTAAATCGTATTAAGGTAGATTATGTTAACAATGATAGTCGGTGTTTATACACTATTTGTTTTAGTATCAATATATACAAGTGTTATGCAGATTGGATATATCAATATTGCAAAAAGAAAAAAAGCAGTTCTTTTAAAAGCAAGTGATTTTTTAAAAGCTGGGAACTATACAGTTGCTAAAGAGAAACTTTCTATTGTAAGTTCATTTGTTGATTATATCTTTTTTATAGCTTGGATGGGTTTTGGTATATCTTGGCTAGAAAACAATCTTTTTTTTCAAAATGAAGCTCTAATGAATATTAGTATAGTGATGAGTTTTGTAATTATAAACTCTATTGTTTCTATCCCTTTTTCATATTATGAAAAATTTGTTTTAGATAAAGAGTTTGATTTTAATAAATCAACAATCTCTCTTTGGATTAAAGATACTCTTATCTCTTTTGGAATGACACTTGTTTTTGGTTCTTTAGTTGTATGGGGTGTATATCTTATTATAACTCATTTTGAATTGTGGTGGATATGGAGTTTTATTTTTATATTTAGTGTAATTATTTTAATCAATATGCTTTATCCAGCATTTCGTGCAATGTTTTTTGATAAGTTGACACCATTAAAAGATGAAGAGTTAGATGATAAAATAAAAGAGTTAATGGATAAGACAGGTTTTGTGAACAGTGGAGTATTTGTAAGTGATGCAAGTAAAAGAGACGCTCGTTTAAATGCTTATTTTGGTGGGTTTGGTAAGGCTAAAAGAGTCGTTTTATTTGATACTCTTATTGAAAAGTTAACAACAAAAGAGTTATTAGCTGTATTAGGACATGAACTTGGACATTTTGCTCATGGAGATATTTATAAAAATATAGCACTTGTTGGTGTGATGTTATTTTCTATGTTTGCAATATTTGGAAACCTTCCATCTTCATTATATTTAGAGATGGGTATATCCGAATCTCCAGCATTAATGATGATTTTATTAATGCTATTTATGCCTGTACTTGGTTTTATAATGATGCCAATTATGGGTTTAGTCAGTAGACACAATGAATATGAAGCAGATAAAATGGGTAGTGAACTAGGTGGACCAGCAGGAAGTATAGAACTTGCAAATGCACTTCAGAAGTTAGTAACTGAAAATAGAAGTTTTCCTTTATCCCATCCTTTATATATCTTTTTTCATTATACACATCCACCTGTATTAGAAAGATTAAAAGAGTTAGGTGTTAATATCGGTTCAGTTGATGAAAGTTCATTAAAAGGTCGTTGTGAGGCAGATATTTAGAGAAAAATGAAAGAATTTTGAAATTCTTTCATTTTTACTTGACA
>Ga0256826_1002726_pt1 | contig 10715 bp, 14 predicted proteins | sample CV79metaG_FD_185975 | JGI IMG/M metagenome (GOLD analysis project Ga0256826, IMG submission 185975) | Hydrothermal vent microbial communities from East Pacific Rise, Pacific Ocean - CV79 | ecosystem: Environmental > Aquatic > Marine > Hydrothermal vents | place: Pacific Ocean: East Pacific Rise... | reverse complement strand
CAAATCAAATTTTAAGATAATGTACTTTTTTGAATCTTTAATATCCATTCGTGGATAATTAAAATTATTTAACCTAGAATTATTAAAATGTGAATCAACCAAAGAGTTAATGTATTGGTTCATTCTAGCAAATTCTTTATCATATGAATTATTTGCGTCAAGGATATCTGCGTTTAGTGAAGCACTTAAGAGTGATGCTAAAAGTAAACTACCTATATATTTTTTCATTTTTTACTCCTTATAATCAGGTACATTGATTTTTGTTTACTTAAGTGTATATCTTTATTTTCAATATTTGGTAAATATAAATCATTTAAGTGTTTTTTGTGATGCTTTATCTAAAAGTTCTTGAAAATTTTTTATTCTGATATTTCTGCGACTTGTTTCAATCAAATCATCAGACTTTAGTTGTTTAAGTGTCCTCTCAACAACATGACGCACAGTACCTAAAAGTTTTGCAATTTCAGAATTTGATAAATTTTGAAGAAGATTGTATTTAAATTTTTTGTTTGGATTAAGATTATCTATAAGTAGCTTTATAAGTCTATTTTTTGTTTCATAAAGTGTTAAGTCACTTGCTAACTCTTCTGTATATCTCATTTGTGTGGCAAGATAGGGAAAAAACTTTCGATTGAAGGTTAGGTCGTTCTCCAGCCAATATCTTACTTTTTCAATAGGTAATTGCATAACTGTAGCATTTTCGAGAACTTCATAAATAACATCATGTGGTTTATTATCTAGGAGCGAAATAACATCAAACATATCCCCCCGTCTGTAAACTATAAGTGTTTGTTCTTTATTATTGGTAAAATTTATTTGATATGTTTTAATCTTACCATCTACTACTATATAAAAATATTTTAATAAATCATCTGCAAAAAAAGGTGATGTTCCTTTTTCAAATTCCATAGGTTTTGCGTATTGGTAAAATTCATCTTTAAAAGTTTTAGTAAAATTATCTAGTATTCCTAGTTCTTGTTGAGGAGTTTGCATGATATAATTGTATCATATAAAAAAGATATAGTATAATGAATAATTAGGTATGAAATAAGAGGTTTATTATGATTGATTCTGAGAAATTATTTTTAAATTTTTTGCTTCTCATAGCTGCTAGTGGGTATTGGTTTACAACAGGACATCTTTTACCAGCAATATTAGGCTATATAATTTTAGTTTTATATTTTGTTGATGAAACATTTTCTTTACTCTCTTTATTTTTATTAGTTCTTACACTTTTAATCATTATATATTTCTTTTTTATTGATTACTTGTTAGAAGATGAGGGGAGTAATTTTGCACAATTTGGCTTCAGTATAATTTATATGTTTACAATATTTTTTAAATCAAAAAGTATATTTAATGCCGAGTAAAGTTGACTAATTTTTATCTTAAATAAAATTTTGTGAAATTAATCAATTAAATATGTCATATTGCAATAATATTATCGTATGACTTCTATATATTTATATAATCCTAAATATAAATTAGGAGTTAGGGATGATTTTAGGTAAATGTCCATATTGTGATGATGGCTTTATTGAAGTGAGAGATAAAGAAGTACGGGGCAAAAAGGTCAAACTATATGCCTGTACTTTGGCTAATTGGACAAGTGAAGATGGTGAGATGTATGAACTGACTTCTGATTCTAAGTGCGATTTTAAGATATGGCAAAACTCTTTAGCAAAATATGGAAAATGGTTGAATTACAAAGAGGTAAGAGAACTCTTAAGCGAAGGTGAACTTGAAGTAGAATTATTGAGTAAAAAATATGGTAAAAAAATTTATTACACCAAAATGCTTATTCTTAGTGCCGAGTATGGTGTAAGTGTACTTTGGGATTAATTTGGCTAAAATTTAATTATGTTAGAACAGTATAAAGATGCGATTGAAAAAAGCAATATTATCTCAAAAACAGATGTTAAAGGCATCATAAGTTTTGTAAATGATGAGTTTTGTAAAATTTCTGGCTATTCAAAAGAAGAGTTACTTGGTAAAAATCATAATATTGTTAGGCACCCTGATGTTCCTGCCTCTGTGTTTAAAGTATTATGGGAGACAATAAAAGCAAAACAAACTTACAAGGCTACAGTTAAAAACAGAGCAAAAGATGGTTCAACTTTTTATGTAAATACGACCGTTATTCCTATACTTGATGAAAATGGTGATATTGAAGAGTTTATTGCTATTCGTTATGATGTAACAAAAGAGGTTTTTTATAAACAAAGTTTAGAACAAAAAGAGAAAGAGCTTCATGAACTAAATGAAAACCTTGAAAAAAGGGTGCAAGAAAAAACAAAGGCATTAAAAGAACTCAATGAAACTCTTGAGTTGAGAGTACAAGAAGAGATAGCTAAAAACGAAGAGAAACAAAAAGTTATGTTTTGGCAGTCTCGCCTTGCTAGTCTTGGTGAAATGCTCGCAAATATTGCTCATCAATGGAGGCAGCCCTTAACAGAACTTAGTCTGACCCTTTTTAGCCTTAAAAAAGCTGCTATACAGCAAAATGTACTCGAAGTTGAGACTCTTTATAGTGAAAGTAAGGGTATTATTCAAAATATGTCTACGACTATAGATGATTTTACCAACTTTTTTAAACCGACAAAAGAGAAGCACTATTTTAAAATAGCAGATAGCATTAATGAGGCATTGAGTATTTTGGAAAAAATTATTACAAAAGAGATGATGAGTATTCATAGCACTTATGAAGATGTGGAGGTGCTTGGTATCTCAAATGAGCTGACACAGGTTATAATAAATCTTATACAAAATTCAAAAGATGCTTTTTTACAATCAGGAATTTTGCTTAAAGAGATAAATATCCGAGTAAAAAAAGAAGAAGGTTTTGCATTGATAGAGTTTGAAGATAATGCAGGCGGAGTACAGCAAAAAGAGATATATAAAATATTTGAACCCTATTTTACAACGAAACACTCCTCTTGCGGTACAGGTCTTGGTCTATTTATGTCAAAAATAATTTGTGAGCAGGGACTAAATGGCTCAATAAATGTAAAATCAAAAAAAGGTTTTACGACATTCAGTATAAAAATTCCACTTCCAAATATGGATGAACAAGATGAAAAATAAGTTTTTAAAAAGTCTTAAAATATTGTTCGTTGAAGATGAAGAAAAACTCTCTTTACTGCTTAAGAATGCTATTGGCGATAGTTTTCATAGTTTTTTACTTGCAAAAGATGGTAATCAGGGGCTGGAAATATACAAAAAGGTTTTGCCGGATGTTGTGATTACAGATATTATGATGCCAAACAAAACTGGTTTGGAAATGGCAAAAGAGATAAAAGCTATAAATCCAAACAGCAAAATAATAATATTGAGTGCTTTTAGTGAAACAGAAAAGTTACTTAATGCCATAGATGTTGGAGTAGTGAAGTATTTTATCAAGCCGTTTGATCCTGATGAACTTTTGGAGTATATTGCCTCTTTGCAAGAGAGCTTTGGTGAGAGAGCAATTCAACTGCGTGATGAGTATATCTACAATAAAACAAAAAAAACACTCTATAAAAAAAGCAGATATGTAGCACTCAGTAAAAAAGAGAAGCAGTTTCTAGAGCTTTTGCTGGAGTATTACGAAAAAGAGATTTATGTTGTCAGTGATACTGTTATTAAAAAGAATCTTTGGGAAGATGAAGCGAGTGATGACAGACTTAGAACTTTTATACGAAGATTTCGTACCAAAACATCAAAAGAGTTAATTAAAAATATAAAAGCAGAAGGCTATCAGATAGTGATAGCCTAAATTATGAAATGATTATTTTGTGTAGAGATCAGTACCAGGATGGTTTGGTTTGGATGTTGATGGTTGTTTCACTGTTTTTGTATCATAGTGAACGATATTTTCAGCTTGAGCTGCAACGAATGCGAAAGTTAATGCTAATAAGATTTTTGTCATAATTTTTATCCTTGAATAAGTTTAGTTTTTAAATAAGACAAAATTTGTCTGATTTAAATTTCTGCGAAATGATAACTGATTCCCTATAAAGAAAAGTTGATATAGGTCAAGGAAAAAACTTTTATCTCCAAACAATATCGAGCATACTATCTATTTTTGTTTTATCAAAGTCTTTGAAAGCTTTTTGTAGTCCAGCTATAGTATTTTTTGTATCTAAAAATTTTTGAATATAGTATGTTTTGTTATAGCCTCGATCTTGTAGATCAGTGATGATGAGGTTGATATTATGAGGAGTAAGCAGGTCTGCATGAAGTGTTGTCCGGACCTCAAAATCAATATCAGATGCAAGCAGCATATCTAAACTTTTAGAAAATATATCATAATCACGCGAGTGTGTTATTGCTGTGAATTTTTCTTTGGGTGCTTTATAATCAAGAGCGACATAATCAAGCAGGTTTAAATCAAGTAGTTTTTTGAAGTTTTCAAAGTAGGTACCATTCGTGTCAAGTTTGATGGCAAAACCAAGTTTTTTTATCTCTTGGCAAAATGCTACTAAATCATAAGCAGTAGCTTCTCCTCCGGAGAGTACAACACCATCTAAAAGAGAGACTCTTAATTGTAAAAAATCAAGCGCCTCTTGCATTGTAATAAAGCCATTTTTGGCAAAGACTATCTCTTTGTTATAACAGTAGTCACACCGCATATTGCATCCACTAAACCATATGATGGCAGCTAAGTGCTCAGGATAGTCTAGATGTGTGAATTTTGTTATATCATAGATACATCTATCGTTCTTTAAACTGAACTCTTTGTCTGTGCTCACCTGTTTTTCCTATGTTAAAACTCTCAACAGGTCTGTGATAACCCATTACTCGTGTATATACTATACATTTTTGTCTGTTTTCTCTGACTAATTCTAAAATTTCATTTTTGCTCATGATGCTTATTCCTTAATTTTATTTTATACGATGGCAGGAGTAATCCTGTCATCTACGCTAACGCTAAGTTCCCTTCAGCAGGGAGCTCTGCTTTTAGATTATTGTTTTTATATTCATGTATTATTTCTTCATCGCATTTTGGACAGTATTCATGCTCTCCTGAAAGATATCCATGTTTTGGACAAACTGAAAAGAGGGGTGTAACTGTAATATATGGTAGTCTAAAATTTGTAATGACATTTTTTACAAGTTTTCGACAGGCTTCAGTTGAGCTGAGTCTCTCTTGCATATAAAGGTGCAGTACCGTTCCTCCAGTATATTTTGTTTGTAAGTCATCTTGCAGAGTCAGGGCTTCAAAGGGATCATCAGTAAGTCCCACTGGAATTTGTGAAGAGTTTGTATAGTAGATATTTTCATCCATACCCGCTTGTATGATTTTATCGCCGTATCTTTTCTTATCTTCTTTTGCAAATCTGTAGGTTGTACCTTCTGCAGGAGTGGCTTCTAGATTATAAAGATTACCTGTTTCTTCTTGAAATAAAACCATTTTTTCTCTTATATGATTTAAAATATCAGTAGCAAAGTTAATACCATGGGTAGAACTGACATCGTAAGCTCCGTCTGAAAAATTTAATATCATTTCGTTAATTCCATTGACTCCAATAGTAGAAAAATGGTTTTTAAATCCGGGTAGATATCTTTTTGTATATGGGAAAAGTCCTCTATCATACATCTCTTGAATAAAAACACGTTTTTTCTCTAAGGTAGATTTTGCATATTCCATTAACTCATCAAGTCGCTGTAAGAGAGATGTCATATCTTCTTTATGTAAAAAGCCAAGTCTTGCCATATTGATAGTGACAACACCTATACTTCCTGTCATCTCCGCACTGCCAAATAGGCCACCACCACGTTTAAGAAGTTCTCTTAAATCTAGTTGTAGTCTGCAACACATACTGCGAACATGCCCCGGTTTATATGCCTCTTCATTCGCTATTAATTTTCCATTTTCATCGCGTTTGTATTGACTTCCTATGAAATTTTGAAAATAAGAAGAGCCAATCTTTGCTGTATTTTCAAACAGCAGGTCTGTATTTTCACCATACCAGTCAAAATCTTCAGTGATATTGACTGTAGGTATAGGAAATGTAAAGGGTTGTCCAGTTTTGTCCCCCTCTGTCATAACTTCATAGTAAGCTCTGTTTATCATATGCATCTCTTCTTGGAAATATTTATATGTCATATCAGTGAGAGAGTTTATACCTCTCTCTTGTGCTTTGAATCTTAGATTGGCATCGTTAATACCTTCAAAGAGATGTTTTTGCTTACTTGTTGGAATTTGATCCTTTAAATCATCAGGAACATTCCAATCTATTGTGATATTTGTAAAAGGTGATTGTCCCCATCGCGCGGGAACGTTAAGGTTATATATGAAACTACGTATACTTTTCTTTACCTCCTTAAATGAGAGTTGATCTTTAAATAGATAAGGTGCCAGATAGGTGTCAAAAGAGGAAAAAGCCTGTGCTCCCGCCCACTCACTTTGCAAGATGCCTAAAAAATTTGCCATCTGCCCAAGTGCTTCTCTAAAGTGTTTTGGAGCACTGCTCTCCACTCTTCCTCGTACACCATTAAATCCTTCATCAAGAAGAACCCTGAGACTCCATCCTGCACAGTATCCTGTGAGGCAGTCTAAGTCGTGTATGTGATAGTCCCCATTTCTATGCGCATAGCCTTCCTCTTTTGAGTAGATTTTATCCAGCCAATAATTTGCAATCACTTTTCCCGCAGTATTGTTTACCAGTCCTGCATTGGAGTAGCCTGTGTTTGAATTTGCTTTGATTCTCCAGTCACTTCCATTTATATACTCCTCAACTGTTTGTGTTGAGTTGATGTAAGTAGTGTCATCATCCAAAATATTTTCTCTTTGCATCTTATGCATATGACGATAGAGCATAAAAGAACGCATAACATCGAAATATTTTCCTTTGTATAACTCATACTCAATCAAATCTTGAATATCCTCAACGGCAACAGCACGTTTATGGTCAAGTTTTTCTAAAACATTAATAAAAATAGTATCGTCATACGATACATTTTCACTTGCAAAGGCATTTTTAATAGCATCTTCTATTTTATAAGAGAAATATTGCTTATAAGTGCCATTGCGTTTTAAAATGTACTCAACCATTGCTAACTCCTAAAGTGAAAGCAGCAGTTTAATGCAAATTGTGTTAAGCAGTTATAATACTTTTTGTCACTTTTGTGTCATTTTTGAAAGTAATAAAGCAAGATTAATAATACTTTTACATTAGTTTGAGTATAATTCCCATCCACTTTACTGTTTTAACAAAGCAAAGAGTATTTCTATCTATGTACAAAATACGCAGATAAAAGTATTGGCAAGCAAAGTTACAACGGGTACTATGTGCTTGCCTAAAGGCAGTAAAGATGTTACCACAGGAGACTTTCAATGAAAGTACGTGCTTCAGTAAAGAAGATGTGTGATGACTGTAAAGTTATCAAAAGAAGAGGTATTGTAAGAGTAATCTGCAAGAATCCTAAACATAAACAGAGACAAGGATAACCATGGCTCGTATTTCTGGTGTTGATTTACCTAAGAAAAAAAGAATAGAGTACGGTTTAACGTATATCTATGGAATTGGTTTACACGCTTCTCGCCTTATTTTAGATGCGACAGGTATAGACTATAACAAAAGAGTTTTCGAATTAAACGAAGCTGATGTTGCTGCAATTACTGCTGAAATCCGTGCCAACCATATGGTTGAAGGTGATTTACGTAAAAAAGTAGCTATGGATATCAAGGCACTAATGGATTTAGGTTCATATCGTGGTCTTCGTCACCGTCGTGGTCTTCCATGCCGTGGTCAAAAAACTAAGACAAATGCGCGTACTCGTAAGGGTAAACGTAAAACTGTCGGCGCAGCGTAAGGATTTATAGATGGCAAAAAGAAAAGCTGTTAGAAAAAAAGTAATAAAAAAGAATGTTTCTCGTGGAATCGTTCATATCGCAGCATCATTTAATAATACTCTTGTAACTATTACTGATGAAATGGGTAATATGATTGCATGGAGTTCAGCTGGAAGCCTTGGTTTTAAAGGTTCTAAAAAATCTACTCCATTCGCTGCACAAGCGGCTGTTGAAGATGCGGTAGCAAAAGCTCAGGTACATGGTATCAAAGAACTTGGTATTAAAGTTCAAGGTCCTGGTTCTGGTCGTGAAACAGCGGTTAAAGCTGTTGGTGCTATTGAAGGAATCCGTGTTACATTTATGAAAGATGTTACACCATTACCACACAACGGTTGTCGCGCGCCTAAGCGTCGTAGAGTTTAAGGAGATTACTGATGGCAAGATATAGAGGTCCAGTAGAAAAAATCGAAAGAAGATTTGGTGTAAGCCTTAACCTAAAAGGTGAGCGTCGTTTAGCAGGAAAGTCTGCTTTAGAAAAACGTCCTTACGGTCCAGGTCAACATGGTCAACGCCGTAAAAAAGTTTCAGAGTATGGTTTACAACTTAACGAAAAACAAAAAGCAAAATTCATGTATGGTGTTTCTGAAAAACAATTCCATGCATTATTTGTTGAAGCAAAACGTCGTGAAGGTAATACAGGTACAAACCTTGTAACTTTAATTGAACAAAGATTAGACAATGTTGTTTACAGAATGGGATTCGCATCTACTCGTAGATTTGCACGTCAACTTGTAACACATGGTCATATTTTAGTAGATGGAAAAAAATTAGATATTCCTTCTTACCGTGTTAAAGTGGGTCAAAAAATAGAAGTTCGTGAAGCTAGTAAAACAAATACTCAAATTGTTCGTGCTATTGAACTTACAAACCAAACTGGTCTTGCTCCATGGGTAGATATTGATGCTGAAAAAGTTTTTGGTATATTTACTCGTTTACCAGAGCGTGATGAAGTTGTTATTCCAGTTGAAGAACGTTTAATCGTTGAACTTTACTCGAAATAATAATTAATATAAAAGGCGTAAAAGATATGAAAAAAATTAAAACTACTCCGCTTGCTCCACAAGAGTTTGAGGTAGAACAAATAAGTGATAATGAAGCAAATATTATGGCATATCCATTTGAAACTGGATATGCTATCTCTTTAGCTCATCCACTTCGCCGTTTTTTATTAAGTAGCTCAGTTGGTTATGCACCAATAGCTATTAAAATCGAGGGTGCTAAGCATGAATTCGATTCTGTACGTGGTATGCTTGAAGATATCTCAGATTTTATTTTAAATCTTAAAGAGATTCGTTTTAAATTAAATGGTGATGTTACTGAAGCTGAAATTAACTATAGTTTTGCTGGTCCTTGTACTATTAAAGGTTCAGATCTTAGTAATGATGAAGTTGAAGTAATGACAACTGACGCTCCTCTTGCAACACTAAATGAAGATTCAACTCTAAACTTTAGTGTAAAGATTGCTCAGGGTATTGGTTATGTAGCAAGTGAAGATACATACCAAGATTTAGAAGATGGATATATTGCTTTAGATGCTTATTTTACGCCTGTTAGAAGTGCAACATATAAAATCGAAAATGTACTTGTAGAAGACAACCCTAACTTTGAAAGAGTTGTTATGAACATCAGAACTGATGGTCAAATTTCTCCAATAGATGCATTTAGAAACTCTTTAGAAGTTATGTATGCACAACTAGCTGTATTTAATTCTGAAATTAGTATTAAAGCACCTGCAACTATAGAAAGAGTTGAAGAGTCACCAGATTTGAAAAAACTAACTACTAACATAGATAGTTTAGGATTAAGTGCTCGTAGTTTTAACTGTCTTGATCGCTCAAATATTAAATTGATAGGTGAAATTGTACTTATGAGTATAAATGATCTTAAAAATGTCAAAAATCTTGGAAAAAAATCTTATGATGAAATCGTAGAGAAAATACAAGAATTTGGATTTGAAGTTGGTGCTGATTTAGCGGACGACATAGTTGCTGCATTAAAAAAGAAAATAGAAGTCGAATAAACGGCTAAATAAAGAGGAATAGATATGAGACATCGTCATGGATATCGTAAACTAGGTCGTACAAGTGCTCACCGTAAAGCACTTTTAGCGAACCTAAGTATTTCGTTAATAGAACATGGTAAGATTGAAACTACTGCTGTTAAAGCAAAAGAACTTCGTTCTTACATAGAAAAATTGATTACAGTTGCAGGCAATAATGATTCTAATTCACATAGAACAGTATTTGCTTCGCTTCAAAGTAAAGAAGCAACAAAAAGTTTAGTAAATGATATAGCTCCTAAGTACGTTGATCGTGCTGGTGGTTATACTAGAATTACTAGAACTCGTATTCGCCGTGGTGATGCTACATCAATGGCATTTATTGAATTAGTATAAATTCAATAAACTATTAACAAATGGCTTAGGCCATTTTGTTAATACTCTTTTTTTATTTCCCAATTCTAAAATACTTTATCAGGATATTATAATGAGTACTTTCGCATTTGGAACATATAGAATTACAGATCAAAATCCTTTACATATAGAATCTCTTAAAGAAGCTGTTGAAGCTGGAATTACACTTATTGATACTTCTACAAATTATACTGATGGTGGTGCTGAAAGAGCAATTGCCAAAGTGTTGAATTTATTTGATGATGATGTCAGAACAAGAGTCGAAATTGTAAGTAAATATGGTTATATACAAGGTGTAAATCTTCTCAAACATAAAGAGAATCCCTTTGAAGATGTTGTAGAGTATAGTGAAAGTTGTTACCACAGTATCTCTAAATCTTTTTTAAAAACGCAGCTTACAGAATCTTTAGAACGATTACAGAGAAATAAATTAGACTGTTATTTAATTCATAATCCCGAATATTT
>Ga0256826_1002725_pt1 | contig 10715 bp, 7 predicted proteins | sample CV79metaG_FD_185975 | JGI IMG/M metagenome (GOLD analysis project Ga0256826, IMG submission 185975) | Hydrothermal vent microbial communities from East Pacific Rise, Pacific Ocean - CV79 | ecosystem: Environmental > Aquatic > Marine > Hydrothermal vents | place: Pacific Ocean: East Pacific Rise... | reverse complement strand
GGGGAGCGACTCTTAGATGATCAAAGCCAAAATAGTAAAAGCTAGTAGTTCATTTGAGATGGTGTGTGATACTATAGCACCAGATAAGTCTATATCTCATAGATGTGCTATGTTTTCACTACTTAGTGATAGACCATCACATATAGAGAATTTTTTGCTAGGAGAGGATACTCTTAACTCTCTAAATATAGCCAAACAGCTAGGAGCTGATGTCACAAGAGATGGCTCTAGTGTTGTAGTTGTACCTCCTGTAGAGATGTCAGAGCCTGATGATGTATTAGATTGTGGTAATGCAGGTACAGGCATGAGGCTATACTGTGGTCTTCTATCTGGTGTTGATGGTAGTTTTGTATTGACAGGAGATAAGTATCTCAGAGGTCGCCCTATGAACCGTGTAGCCAAGCCACTTAGAAGTATCGGTGCTACTGTAGATGGTAGAGAAAATGGAAACCTAGCTCCACTCCACATCAGAGGAGGGGGGTTGAAATCATTTAGATATGAGTCTCCTATAGATTCAGCACAGGTGAAATCAGCACTCATATTAGCAGCACTAGGAGCAGATGAGAAGAGCTACTATAGAGAATCAATACTCAGTAGAGACCATACAGAGAGGATGCTTGGTGGTATGGGTGTAGAGATATCGACAAGTAATGATGGTTGGATAGAGATTATACCACCCTCCAAGCCACTAAAACCATTGGAGATAAGAGTACCAGCAGATCCATCTAGTGGTTTTTTCTTTGCTGTGGCAGCTGCACTGATACCAGATTCAGAGATAGTTATCAAAGATGTATCACTCAACAAAACACGCATAGAGGCATATAAGATATTAGAGCAGATGGGTGCAGAGATAGAGTATCGTCTAAATGAAGATATATATGAGCCTATAGGAGATATAGTAGTCAGATATAGTGGTCAGCTCCAATCTGTAGTAGTAGATAAAAATATCGCATGGCTCATAGATGAACTACCAATGTTGGGTATAGCTATGGCTACAGCACAAGGTACTAGTAGTGTCTACAATGCCAAAGAGCTTAGAGTCAAGGAGAGTGATAGAATATCTGCTCTGCTAGAGGGTCTCTCATCAGCTGGTATAGAGTCTGTGGAGAGAGATGATGGATACGATATAATTGGTGGTAGATTGAGTGAGGCTACAGTAAACAGCTATGGCGATCACCGAATTGCTATGAGCTTCATGATAGCAGGATTGATATCTGGCATGAGTGTAGATGATGTTGAGTGTGTAGATACATCATTTCCCAATTTTTATGATATTTTTAGAGATATAAGTGAGGTAGAATTATGGAGATAAGATTAGCATCATCGTATGGTTTCTGTTTTGGTGTCAAGAGAGCTATACAGATAGCAGAGAAAAATAGCGGTAGTGTCACATATGGACCACTCATTCACAATAAAGATGAGATAGATAGACTCAAAGATGGTTTTGATGTAGGATTGGCAGAAAATATGCAAGAGGCTCAAGGGCATGACTCCATAGTCATACGAACTCATGGGATACCCAAAGATGAGCTAGCACAATTAGAGGCAGATGGCAAAAATATAGCAGATGCTACATGCCCTTTTGTCACAACGCCTCAACAGATAGTCTCCAAAATGAGTGAAAAAGGTTATAGTATAGTTATATTTGGAGATGCAAATCATCCAGAGATAAAAGGTGTTATCAGCTACGCAGTGGAGCCTAGAGATGCATTTGTAGTTTTGGATGAGGATGAGCTAGAGAATTTACCTTTGAAGTCCAAGATAGCCATAGTGGCACAGACTACGAGAAAGCCTGCTGACTTTATGAAGATAGTAGATAGATTAATACTTCAGACAAAAGAGTTAAGGGTATTTAATACAATCTGTAACGCAACATTTGAAAATCAAGATGCAGCATCAGAACTGGGTAAAGAGGCTGATGTGATGATAGTCATAGGTGGTAGAAACTCATCTAACACGAAACAGCTATTCTCTATATGTAAAAACTATTGTGAAGATAGCTACTTGATAGAGAATGAAAAAGAGATAGATGGAAATTGGTTCATAGGAAAAGAGTTATGTGGTATCAGTGCAGGTGCATCGACACCTGATTGGGTAGTACAAAATGTTATAAATAAGATAGAAAAGTTCTCATAACTTGGCTATCAAAGAGTGGTGTTTTGAAGAGTACAATTGGGATTTAAATAAAAAACAGTATAATTACGCCAAATTAGGTAGAATAAGGATTGGTAGATGAAGTTCGAAGATATCGAGGTAGAAGAAGTTGATTTTGAAGCGATGCTTGAGGAGTCATTCAAAAAGTCAGAATCAAGAAGTGATTTGATAGATGGTGTGGTTGTCAAGGTAGATATGGGTGAGAACCAAGCTGTAGTTGATATAGGTGGTGGTAGAGACTCAGTTATCTCTCTAGATGAGATTAGAGATGAAGATGGTGAGGTACTATATAAAGTAGGTGACTCTATTCAGGTAGCAAATATGGGTAGAGGTCGAATATCATACCTAGCAGCACAGAAGAAAGTAGCACTCAATGAGTTTATAGAGAGCTATGACATCGAGCAAGAGTATATTGTGGATGGTATAGTAACCAAGAAAAACAAAGGTGGCTATGTCGTAGAGGTAGATGGACTTGAGTTCTTCATGCCAAGAACACTTTCATACCTAAGCTCAAAAGTAGAAGCTGTAGGCAAAAAAGTAAAAGCACTTATCGTAAAAGTAGACAAGGACAAAGGTTCTGTAGTACTTTCTAGAAAAGAGCTTATCGAAAGAGATAGAGCAAAGACTCAAGAGATAGTAGACAAGCTACTAGAGAGTAAAGACCCAGTGGTAAGTATTGTTAAGAAGATTACAAGTTACGGTATGTTTGTAGATGTAGGTGGTATGGACGGTCTAGTTCACTATTCACAGATATCTCACAAAGGTCCAGTGAATCCATCTAAGTACTTCCAAGAGGGTGATGAGGTAAATGTAATTGCACTAGATTATGATAAGAAGAAGAGACACCTATCACTATCTATCAAAGATGCTAGTTCAGATCCATGGAAAGAGATTGATGATATCTTAGGCGTTGGTGATACAGTTACAGTAACTGTAAGCAACATAGAGCCTTATGGTGTATTTGTTGATCTTGGTGAAGACCTAGAAGCATTCTTGCATGTATCTGAGATATCATGGGACAAAAATGTAAAACATCCAAAAGATTATATGGCTGTAGATGATGAGATTAATGTAGAAGTAATAGAAATAGACAAAGAGAAGAGAAGACTAAGAGTTAGTCTTAAGACTCTTATGCCTAAGCCTATGGAAGCATTCTCTAGTCAATATAAAGTAGGAGATGTAGTAACTGGTACAGTTACTTCTCAGACTGACTTTGGTGTATTTGTGAGAATTGGTTCTGTTGAGGGTCTATTACACAATCAAGAGGCATCTTGGGACAAGTCAGTAAGTGCAAAGAGCTTGTTTAAAGCTGGTGATGAAGTTGAAGTAAAGATAATCAAAATAGATGTCGATGCTGGTAAAATCTCACTAAGCAAAAAAGCTCTAGAGGACTCTCCAGTAGATGAGTTTGCAAAAACTCACAAAAATGGTGACATAGTTACTGGTACTGTAAAAGATAAAAAAGACTTTGGTGTATTTGTTGCTCTTGCAGAGAATATCGACGCACTTATCAGAACAGAGGATCTATATCCATTGAAGTTTGATGAGATAGAGAAGGGTCAAGAGATAAAAGCTGTTATAAGCTTCATCGACTCTCAGAGTGGTAGAATCAGAGTTTCTGTGAAGAAACTAGAGAGACAAGAGGAGAGACAAGCACTTGATTCACTAAATAGTGATCAGGATGATAGTATGACTCTTGGTGATTTGATTAAAGATAAATTCAAAAAGTAGAATGATGACAATAGTTGTATGTGACCATATACACGAAAGGGGGCTAGAGATTCTAGTCGCCGATCCTGAGATAGAGATGATAAATGCTGCAGATGAACCCAAAGATATTCTCCTAGAAAAATATATTCCCCTTGCCGATGTTGCAATTACGAGAAGCTCCACTGATGTAGATGAGAAATTTTTGGCAAGTGTCAAAAATCTCAAAGCAGTAGTGCGTGCAGGTGTAGGTGTTGATAATGTAGATATTCCTGCTTGTAGCAAAAAGGGAATAGTGGTAATGAATGTCCCTACAGCCAATACAATAGCAGCAGTTGAACTTACTATGACTCATATGCTCTCATGTGTTAGAAAGTTTCCTTATGCTCATAATAATCTTAAAGTAGATAGAGTATGGAGAAGACAAGACTGGTATGGTACAGAGCTTAAAGATAAAAAGCTAGGTATCATCGGTTTCGGAAACATAGGTTCTAGGGTAGGTAAAAGAGCCAAGGCTTTTGAGATGGATGTAGTCACATATGACCCATATATCGCTCCTACAAAGGCTACAGACTTGGATATAAAGCATACTACGGATTTCGCAGAGATACTCTCTTGTGATATCATCACTATTCACACTCCAAAAACTGATGAGACTAGAGATATGATAGGCTCTGATGAGATAGGACAGATGAAAGATGGTGTAGTCCTTATCAATTGTGCTAGAGGTGGTTTATACAATGAAGCAGCACTTCTAGAAGGGCTTACTAGTGGTAAGATCTCTATGGCAGGTATTGATGTATTCGACAAAGAGCCAGCTACAGATCATCCTTTTCTAGACTTGGATAATGTCACTGTAACTCCACATCTAGGTGCAAATACTAGAGAGTCACAGTTAAATATCGCTATCCAAGCAGCAGAAAATGCTATAGCATCAGCCAAGGGAGTATCATTCCCTAATGCGATGAATCTACCTATCAAAGAGAGTGAGTTACCAGATTTCCTCAGACCATATCTAGAGCTTATTCAAAAGATTGGTCATATGTCAGCTCAGCTCACAAAAAGTGGTATAAAATCTATCAAGATATCTACAGATGGTAAAGTCTCTGAGCATATAGACTCTCTTACAACTTTTGCTACTGTAGGCATACTGAGTGAATCACTAGGTGATCAAGTAAACTATGTCAATGCTGAGCATGTTGCCCAGAGTAGAGATATAGCTATTGAGAAAACTATCGGTAGTGCAAATAGTGGCTTTAGTAATATGGTTACAGTAAGATTGACTACTAATGGTGGTGGTGTATTGAGTATCTCTGGTACTGTATTGGGTGATTCTGCACAGAGAATAGTCAATATAGATGGCTACACACTTGATCTAGAGCCAAAAGGTAAATTGATACTATTTAAAAATAGTGATGAACCAGGTGTTATTGGTGATGTAGGGCATATCATCTCCAAGCATAATATCAATATCTCTGACTTTAGACTAGGCAGAGATAGTAGTGGTCAAGCTCTAGCTGTAGTTAGAGTTGATAATGATATACCAAAAGAGCTGATCTCTCAGCTTGAAACACTAAAGGCTTGTATTAGTGTTAGAGTAGCTACTATATAGCTTATAGTATCCCTTTATAAAAGGGATATTGTCTTCTTATCTATAAAATCAATTAATAGATATCATTTACTTCATTATTATTTATAATTCAGACTTTTTGGGTATAATTTGTGAAATTTTCATAGCCTAAAATATTTAAATGTAGATAAATATTTCTATTATTTAATATTAAATAGGTTAAAAGTTAATATTTCCTCTATTTAGTAACACTTATAGAGCCAAAAGGAATTATATGAGATTAAAGTATATACTGCTTGTTGCGTCATTATCCATGCCTATTTTTGCTGGTTTGCACAACCTTACACTATCCAAAGCACTCGATATATTGGATAAAAACAATCTAGAGATAAAGATTGCTAAGTTTGAAACACAGATGAAGAAGTATGAACAAAAAGCCGCAGAGGGACATAGTTACGGCAAACTTGATTTGACAATGATGGCTATGCGTTCTAATGATGCTGGAAATGTATTTGGATTCAAACTACAAAGTAGGGAGGCTACATTTGGAGATTTTGGATTTAGTGAGTTTTTAGGTGGAATTGGTGGTGCGATGTTAACAGCTGGAGGAAACTTTGGCACATTTACTAATATTATGAGTAATCCAGCTGCACAAGCTCAGATGTTAAATATTGCACCAGCAGATTTAAATTTTCCAGATGCTAGAAATCACTTCTCTACTAAATTTACCTATCAGTTACCAGTATATACTGGTGGTAAATTGACCGAGTATAAAAATATTACTAGGTCGATGTATGAGATGAGCAAGATGGATTTAGCAAAGGTGCGAAGCATCAAGAGATTTGAGGTTAAAAAAACATTCTATGATATAGCTTTGATAAGAAACTATATACATAATCTTAGCCAAATCATAAGAAATATTGAGAAATTATCAAATATAATTCATGAGATGAAAAATGAGGGATATGCCCAAGAGACAGACAAGCTAGAGGTAAAAGCTAGAATGTCAGAGGCTAGAAGTATGCTATCCCAAGCTAGACTCAATCAGCAGTTAGCGTATCAGTTCTTGTCATTTTTACTTAATAGTGATGTAAGCTCAATAAAAAGCTCTACTACATCAGTAAAAGTACCTAAAATCACAAAAGCTATGATTTATAATAGAAACTTAGATATCCAAAAAGCAAAATTGGGATACAAGATAACTGGTATGGCACTAGAGCTAGAGAGAGCCAATTTCAAGCCAATGGTGGGTGCATTTGCTGAGTATGGATCAGCTGATAACAAACCATTTAATGATTTCTTTGATAAAGACTCATACACTGTAGGTATGCAGATGCAGTACAATATCTTCAATGGTGGTACAGACATGGCAAATCTAGAGAAAGCTAGAGTCAATAGAATGAAAGTTCATGATCAAGTGATATTGGCAATGAGAGGTATATCACTCAAAGTCAAGAAGCTACAGACTGAGATAGGTGGATTTAATGCAGATATCAGAAGCTATTCTGCTCAACTTAGATTTGCTAGAACTGTATATAAGAAATATCAAGAGAAGTACAAAGAGGGCATAGTATCTATAAGTGATGTTCTAATGAAACAAGCAAAAGAGTTAGAAGTATTATTGAAGCTCTTAACAGCGAAGAACTCAAGAAATGGTAAAGTATTTGAATTACATAGCTTATTAAACATAGGGGTTAAATAATGAGAAGATTGGTTAGTTTATTACTATTGGCAGTTATGCCAATATTGGCGGCTCAGATAGAGCTATCAGGTAGCGTGGTTTCAGATAATCAGAAGATGATTACAAGTAGATATATGGGTTTCATCAAAAATATGAAGGTAAATGAAGGAGATATAGTCAAGCAAGGTGAGCTACTGTATGAGATAGACTCCAAAGAGATAGAGTCTGCTGAGAGACAGGTAGAGCTAGGTATATCGCAAGCTAGATTGGCTCTACAGATGAACCGATCTCAATATGCCAATATTCAACAAAACCTAGAGAGACATAGAAGACTCTTCAAAAAAGGAATGGTATCAAAATTTGATCTAGAGAACCTAGAGCTTGCAGCTGCCAATTTCAAAGATATGGTAACCATATCAGAGGATCAAGTCAAACAAGCACAAGCCAAGATGCAAGAGGTACTCAATCAATATAAGTATCTAAAAATTGTAGCTCCAAATGATGGTGTAATAGTAATGAAGAGAATCAATGAGGGAGAGATACAGATACCTGGTATGCCAGCCCTTGTATTGACAGATTTGGCAAACCTAAAGATAGTAACTGAGGTTAGTGAAACAAATCTAATCCATGCAAAAATAGGTAAGATGGTCACATATAAAGTACCATCTATACATCTAGAGGGCAAAGGTAAAATAGTCTCAATCATACCAAGCTCAAATCCAATGACACATAAGTTCAAGATCAAAGTAAGCTTTGATTCCAAGGGTAAGTTTGCATTCCCTGGTATGTATGCCAAAATCATTATAAACGAGTAGGCAAATATGATAAACTATGAACCAAAAGATATAGCAGGTAAGTTTGCCAAAGGCTTCCTCAAAAATCCTCTGACTGCTGTCTTGGGTGTAGCACTACTGCTACTAGGATTTATATCTCTACAGATAATGCCAAGAGAAGAGGATCCTCAGATAGCGATATCTGGTGGTGCTGTTATCGTCCCTATGCCTGGAGCTCATCCTACTGAAGTAGAGAATGTAATAGTCAATCCTCTGGAGCGAAAGATTAGAGAGATAAAAGGCGTGGAGCATGTCTATGGCATGGCTATGGATAATGTAGGTATCGTGAATGTAGTATACAAGATTGGTGAGAGAAGAGAAGATGCCAATCTAAAGCTATATGATAAAGTGATGCAAAATATGGACAAGATGCCAAAAGGTGTTATGCAACCACTTATCAAACCATTTGATATCGATATCGATATACCTATCATCACTATCTCTTTCTACCCTAAAGAGGGTTCAGATATTGATTACGACAAGATGTTTAGAAAGGTAAGAGAGCTTCAGCATAAATTCAATGCTGTAGAGAATGTGGCCAAGACTACACTAGTGGGAGCTCATAAGCCACAGTTCAATGTTAATATAGATTTGGGTAAGCTAACAGCATATCATCTATCTTTGGGTCAGATAATGAAAGCTATACAGTCTATAGCTGTAGATGTACCAGATGTCAAGGGACATACTAGCTCTAGCAAACTTATGATATTTGGTGTCAAAAATGCTATAGAGAGTGTTCATGATGTCAATAATCTAATAGTAGCTCAGTATGGAGGATCACCTATATATCTAAGAGATGTTGCCAAGGTCGAGAGAGGTGTCGATTACCAAAACTTCCAAACAGCATATATTAGCTACAAAAAAGATGGTTCAAAGGATATATCACCTCTTAAAGAGCAGATAACTCTCACTATAGCTAAACTAGCAGGAACCAATGCCGTGTTTGCAGCAGACGCTGCACTAGAGCTACTCAAAGATCACTCAGATGAACTTGAAAAAGAGGGTATAGGATATATAGTCACAAGAAACTATGGGCATAGAGCAGATGAAGCAGTCAATGAGCTTGTACACCACTTGGTTATTACTATTATCATCATTGCAGCTATGCTTGTATTTGCATTGGGCTTTAGAGAGTCGATTATAGTTACATTTACAGTACCAGCTATCTTGGCTATTACACTATTTGTTGCATATCTGTCAGGACAGACTATCAACCGTATTACGCTATTTGCATTCCTGCTCTCTTTGGGACTTCTGGTGGATGCTGCTATTATTGTGATAGAGAATATCCATAGACATCTACACGGACACGATGTAGATGATAAGCCTATGGATGTACTGTTAGTAGAAGCGACTGATGAGATAGGTGCACCTACCAACATAGCAACACTAGCTATTATTATGACTATGGTTCCTATGATGTTTGTTGGTGGTATGATGGGTTCATTTATGAAGCCTATACCACTCAATGTACCAGTGGCACTCATAGCATCACTAGTAGTGGCGTATATATTTACACCATATCTAAGCTATAAACTGCTCAAAAAACCTGTACACAAACATCATGATGATGAAAAGACAGAAGATACTCAAGGGGATAACTAATGAAAAAATTTGAATCATTTGTTCTTAATATATTGTCAAAGAAGAGTAACAAAACTCTAGTTATAGGCTTGACACTAGTGGCATTGGTTGGATCTATTCTGATGTTCCCTACCAATCTAGTCAAAGCTAGAATGCTTCCTGGAAAAAGTGATAACACATTTTCAGTCTATATAGATACACCAACAGCTAGCTCCAAACAGCAGACTATGCAGGTAGCTCAATGTGTTATGGACAAGCTCAAAGGTGAAGAGAGCGTTAGAAATATGGAGCTATTTATGGGTAGTGGTATTCCTCTAGACTATGCAGGTCTGGTCAAGGGAGCTGGTATGAAAAATAGTGAAAATGTAGCTGAGCTATCTGTAAACCTCACTGATAAGCATGAGAGAGAAGAGAAATCATTCTCTATGGTTCATAGAATTAGACCACTGATCAAGCCAGTTTGTGAAGCTGTGGTCAAAGGTACTGTTATCAAATTTGTAGAGCAGCCAGCAGGTCCTCCTACTCTAGCTTCAATAGTGGTAGAGGTGACAGGTGATGATGTCAGTAAGATTAGAGAGCTATCTACACAAGTAGCAGATATATTGAAAAATACTCCAACTCTAGTAGATGTAGATATCATGAGTGATGACATTTACAAAAAGTACGAGCTAGTACCAGATACAGAGAAGATAAGTAGAAGTGGACTGAGTATAGACCAAGTCAACAAGATTCTGTATCTAGCATTTGAAGGTATGAAGATAGCTCACAAAAATTCAGCTAATGAGCCAGATCAGATACAGATATTTCTAGCACTTGATCAGAAAACAAAACGATTTCAGATGAGTGATGTTGAGTCTATAGAGAGCAAGATAAATGAGCTTAACCTTATGAATCAAAAGGGTATGATGGTACCTCTAAGTGAGCTAGTCACTGTAAAGCAGATAGACTCAACACCTATGATTATGCACAAAGATTTGCACAGAATGATAAATGTCATAGCCGAGACTGACGAAGAGTCACAAGTCTATCCACTGCTAGATGCTAGAGAAAAAATGATGGAATATTTTGCTAAAAATGGATACAAAGTAGACAAAGAAGCAGGTATCACTACATATATGTTTGACTTGCATCTCACAGATGAAAAGACAGGCAAAAAGTATCTACTCAGATGGGATGGTGAGATGAA
>Ga0256826_1002724_pt1 | contig 10717 bp, 8 predicted proteins | sample CV79metaG_FD_185975 | JGI IMG/M metagenome (GOLD analysis project Ga0256826, IMG submission 185975) | Hydrothermal vent microbial communities from East Pacific Rise, Pacific Ocean - CV79 | ecosystem: Environmental > Aquatic > Marine > Hydrothermal vents | place: Pacific Ocean: East Pacific Rise... | reverse complement strand
TGTTCCTGTCTCGCTTATAATGATACCGCTAGATCTTTGAAATTTACCATATACATCAATGTTCTTCCAGAATACTCTTTTACCAAGATTTGACATTACTTGTCCAGCAGACACAAAGTGTAACGTTGTCCCTTCTCTGAAAACTTCACCCAATAGAATCTTAGTATTATGATCTGTTGGGATTGTAGTTGTTACTGCAATCTGTGGGCTTCCAGCATTGTAATCAATGTATAGATAATTAGCAGAATTATCAGTTAAAGCAACTGAACTATCTATAACCCAGTCAAAGAATTTATTAACAGCGACATCACTATCAGTTGTCTTTATAAAACCAGTTCCAGCTGCGACGGATAACGTTCCATCTCCATTGTCAGTGAATGCGCCACCAGTTAATTTACCAGCTGATTGAGTTGTGTTGATCCAGTCTTGCACATCATCGTATGTAGCTGTTCCTAATTCTAATACACTAACACTACTTGCTGGTAATTCATTGACAACATCAGCTGTTAAATCTATTTGGCCCCTCGTTATTACTTGTCCAGTTATGGTGATATAATCAGGGGTGCCTGCAAGAGTTACATTAGTTGAATTGTCTGTTCCTGCTTGGTCGACATCAAGAGTAGTCCTTGCAGTTGCAGCGTCAGCGTCATCAACCAATGTTGCCCCATAGGTGCTAATCGTCGTGCTTGCTGGTAATACAAGAGTTTTTATGTCTGCATCTACCTCGCTATCCATCAGCGCACCTGCTGCGGTCACATTCGTTGTGTCCGTCACATCTGCACTGTCTTCTATCCCACTTAACTTCGTTTTCTCTGTATCTGAATATTGTTTATAAGTAGAACCATCTCCAATGTCATCTTGCGTAAGCACAACAACCCCAGTTTCTCCATTTACCGATGACACCGTTCCACTTGAGCCACTATTAAGTTCTACCCCCTTGTAATATGTAACACCACCGCTTACGGTTAAGTTAGAGTCACCTGCAAATGAACCACCATCGTTGTATTGAACTTGAGTGTCTGACCCACCAGGTGTTGATGATCCACCACCGGTTCCAATCTCAACCCCATGATAATAAGCTGTGTCCCCAGACTCTGTAAGTGTCGTACCTAACGACCAATCACCAAGGACAGTTAGTACATTCCCAATGGTAGCATCGTCTGCAACGCCAATGTCGTCAGTTACATATAAGTCCCCATTTACCCTTTGACTAGCATACACTAATGGACTAATCAAGAAGATTGTCAGAAGCAATAAAAGCACTTTTTTCATTCCATGTCCCTCCTTCTCTTTTCTCGATTAATAAATCACCATTAGATATTTTAAATCTCCAATTACCATCGGATTCTTTCGTTGTGTTCCCGCTAACCGCATTGTCAATGATCACTATACTGTCGTACGTAGAATTATCAATGGTATCTAATGCAGCCTGCACAGTTGTGTCAGAAGAGCTAAGTATATTACCAAAATTAGTAGTATTAGTTGTAGTTCCAACAGCCGTCCCTCCACCACTTGAACTTGATGCTCTCTTGACCCTTATCACAGCGTTGCTCCTTTCCAGAAATACTGGCCAGTAGTAGATGCAACTACATATATTGCGTTCGTTGCGTCGTCATAATCAAATGACACTGTATCACCAGCAGATAGAAATGTTATCGCATTGCTACCATCTGATGCTACGTTACTTTTTCCAACGTATAATGTGCCGCTATTATTTACGTCAGCGGATATTAATATCGAAGATATGGTCCCCGTGAATGTAGCTTCTATCGCTGTAGTGCTAACTGACACTTTCCCACCACCTTCAATGTCTGTCTTAACCCCTTGTACTGTCTCTAATGTCCCACTTGAGTCTACATTTATAACCCTTAACGTGCCATCATCATCTCCAACAATGGCAACTTTCCTAACCGATGGGTCAACTCTTAAGTAATCATTCGTCATAATAAACCCCCAATTAGTTGATTAACGCCTTTGCTACCTTTCTGAAACTTTCTTCTTTCAATTGTGACTCTGAACGTTCTTTCTTAATTGCTTTAATCTCGCGATCATGCCCCTTGATTAAACTATCCAACTTCTTATTCTTCTTATCAATATCAATCCTGTGTTCTTCACATTCACGTTTAAACAAAAATTCTTTCATATTTAGAGCAGATTCCCTTTGTTCGACTGCCAGTAACCTATCGCTGATATTGGTTATTGCAAGGATATCCTTATTTAACTCTTGTAATTCTTGCTTACGCGCGATTAACTCTCTGCATGATGCGTCAGCTTCAGCTTTCTTCTTCTCTGCTTTAGCCATTTCGTTCCGAGCACTTTCATACTCTGAATCAATTGCTCTTTGTATGCTTTGTAGTTTACCTATAACATTATTAATTTCACTCATTGCCATTGTTAGCTCCTTTACTTTATTGTTATTTCTTTATCAATTTACCATTTTTGCGTTCTATTTTACCTTCTGATATAAGTGCATCTTCTGCCATTTGTCTCATCTTGTTACTGATAAGTACATTAGCTTCTTGCTCTTTAGATATTGGTTCTTTGTGTATAGCTGGAAGTTTATCACTGCTACATGCTGTAAATTCATACTCCATAGTATCCTCTGGAATATTATCTAAATCAAAGTAGCTTGTTACATTTCCCGTTTTCTTTTCTTTAATATACCCGTTCATATTGCCTCCTAGGATAATGGTATGAAATAAATAGTAGTGCCAGTTACTGTGCCAGTTTTTGCTACAGTGTAATAATCACCGCTTTTTACTGGACAACAAAATGAAAAATAGTTCGATGCATTTGTTTCTGCCGTATATTCACTGATATATTGTCTTGCAGTGGTGGGAGGAGTGCTAGAATCAGTTTTCACTTGTATCGTATACGCTTGGTCTGAATCTTCGTTTACATACCCAAGAACATATCCATCAGTTGATGCTTGATATACTGTATCGATTGATTTGCTGGCCCACGCACCAAGAGAAACACCATTATCATCAACATACTTTTTAGTAGCCACATGCTTGTCATCTGTCAATGTCGGATCCGCATTGTATATTGCTGGTTCGCTGCTATCAAGGGTTAATACACCATCTATAAAACAAGTTCCACTCAATGTAGATGCCCCACCGACTGTTAATGCTCCACCAATAGTAGTTGTGCCACTTACTGTAATATTATTTGTGAAATCAACTTGGCTTGTAACATCAATGGCATTAGCATCAACGTACACCTTTACGGCATTTTGTGTAGGAACCTTTGTATCACTTGTACCAAGACTTGTATTTGTATCAACAACAATGGTGTCTAAATCTTGTATATCTTTGTTCTCAAGTGCTGTTCCAGCTGAATCCCATCCAATATATTTATCAGCAGATGCTGTTGGAAATTCAAGTGTATCGGTTGCGTCAATAGGTTGAGTCACCACTCTGTCAGTTCTCTCTTTAATCTGCTGTACCATACGAACCACTTTGTCAAGTGTTGTCTCTAAGACTTCTTGATCAAAATCACTATTATTAATAAAATTCGTACTCTGTGCATTAGCTAACGCAGATGATATAATCAACTTTTTTGTGGAAGCTGTTGCTGTGACAAGAGTTATAGAACCAGTTGAACCATCTCCTCCAGATACACTATAGTCAGTGGTAAGAGTTAGTACTTCTTCGGTGTATGGACTCGCTTCAAGTTTCTCTGTAACAACGAGGTCTGTGTCATCGAAAAATGCAAAGGTTACATTGAATGTAGTCTGTGACCCATTCGGTAAATAAATATCTTTAGGTGTATCTGCTGATATTGTCATTTAAAATCTCCTTTATTTCTTCTTTTTGTTTTCACCCAACTGATTGGCAGAATATAACACCCTAAGTGGGTTTTCCGTATTGCCATCTATCATGTCTGCGACGCCATTTAATGCCGTACTCATCATTGATGCTGGGATAGAATATTTCGTGTAAGCTGCCGCTGTTATTGCAGCTCCGACAGTCCTTGACACATCCCTTGCGTTGACACTTGCACCGCTTATTATATCGCCACCTAGATGCCCAGCACTCTTAACCCCTTTGAATATCGCTCCCACTTGTGCTATAAATGGCATTGAATTGCTGCCACCAAAATGAGTTGCAGCGTAAAATGCAGAACCTACGAGAGGTACCGTTGATGCTACAAATTCTAATGGGGCAAACATATACTCTTTCAGACTAGCAGTACCAGCTGTTTTAATTGCCTTGTACCCCATTGATGGAGCCATTATTGTAAATATAAGCATCATTAGGGCTTCTGATAGCTTCTTCTTAAATGGGTCAGAGCCTATGCGGAGTTTCCTTCCTTTAGTTGACAACATGTTATAAGTTGTACTATATGCAGAATAGAATGCAGCAAGGAACTTCAGCCCACCTGCCTTATGCATGATTGCTGGCATGTCTTTAGCAGTTATCATTGGCTGCGACCGTCTTACTTCCATATCCGCGTATCGTATAGCAGCTTCTTTATTCCCCTCTGTCTCTTTCATTTTTACGCGGAAAGCACTCCACCATGTAGAACCAACGGTCATCATATCAACTGTTCTTATCATCGTGAAGAATGAATTTTCGTCAATATTTATCCCCTGTTTCTGCATAGATTCAAGAGCATCTCTTATTTCCCTGTCTAGATTCTTTGGACGCGCAGATTGTTCAGGACTATTCTCCTTAATAAACTTTACAATCGCACCAGCATCCATAGTGAATTCAGATAGTCCTTTCAAAGCTGCCTTTGGACCTAATCGTGTAATTGTCTGGCCATATGACATTGCTTGTATAAGTGCGTTAACCGGTTTATATGCTAATGTGGCAATGGTAAATTTATTCTTAAAGTATTCAAACATAGCAGACATTGTATTGCCGGTGTACGATGCAGTCCTTACAGATTTGTTTGCAATGTTATTAACATGGTCATCAATGGTACTTGACGCTCCATTCCCAAGGGCTGCGTCTATATATGACCTAACCCCTTTATCTGCCATGAGTTTCTTTACATCTTGTACTGTAGCCGCATGAGTTAGGTAATGATTTAACTTATCAATGTGGTTCAGGGCAATATGCATGAAGTCTAAACTTAATGGTTTCTTGGTGCTCTTAGTCCTCTTATCGATAAATCCTTTAGCGATCCCATAGATATTCTTTACATAGTCAAATGATGATGTGTCCTTTGTTAATGACTCAATCTCTCCATTGTAAATTATAGGGAAATACTCATCTACCAGGTCTATTATCTTTCCATCAACTTCATATGCAATGGCTTGCAGGAGTTCTCCCTTTGATTGAAGTATCTCCATTACACCATCAACATATTGTTTGTATTTCTTTGGAAGTCTATTAGCGAGCTCTAATGCATCATCCACTGATAAATCATGTCCTTCTGTAAGTCTATCCATGTTGTCACTATTTTTACTATTCGCGTATATAGCCATTAATTGCATTACGGTATAAGTTGTTCCATTAAGCGTTGTGACTTTCTGCATGCCCTTTTCGTCTACACCATACTTTCCCATCAATGCCTGAACAGCGGCCATGTCGTTATTCTTTAAAATGATCTCATTGTTAGATGCGTCATAGAATGGTTCATATATTAATTGGTAAATATCCCCTTCTTCCTCTCCATCTAACTTATTCGTTATATTTTCTAATTTACTAAGAGCCAAATCAATTTTATTTAATTTACCTAACTCATTGTCCTTACTGCTTTTACCATCTATTCCTTGGTCATTCCTTCTCTTGCCAGCGATTATACTTTCGGCATCAACACCTGATTCCTTGATAGATTCTTTTACAAGGGATACAGCTTTCTTAACTGTCCGTGCCTTTTTATTATTAAGTAACTTTTTCTTATTCCTTCCAATCTTATTTAACTGCACGACCATACTTAGAAGCCCATTTAACTGTTTATCAGTCATTGAATCTAAATCAATATTGCGGACATTTGAAACGGTATCTTCTGGTATCTCGACATCAAAGCCTTCTTCAATGGCTGTCTTATATATCTCTTTTATATCATCAGCTGCCTGCACTCTATTCTTTTCATTTATTCCATTGTATATATCATTTAGTAATTTTCTGTATACAGGGTCTATTGATTCACTCTTTGATGCTTTCTCCGCGATTGCTTTAATCTTTTTGATAGTGTTCTTTCTCTTATACTCTGCGACTTTCTCGTCTATCTTTCCAAATAGTTTCTTTGCAGCTTCAACGGTCTTGATTCCATTTATACTCGAGAGTAAATCACCTCTGTATTGTTTTGGCACGAATGCCTTTGTATATGCGATTAAATCTTTGCGGAGATCTTCTTGCAATTTAATCTTTTCTTTAACAGCAGCAAGTCTATCTTTATTTTTACTTTTTATTTCATCAATCTTCTTGTTGTATTTCTTGGTAATAGCATCTCTGGTTATCTGCTTAGCTAATGCAAATGCTCTCTTGGCACCTTTACTTTCTCTACTTAATAACATCTTTAAGAGGGTATTTTCCTTTAGAGTGATCTTCTTACCGTTCTTATATTGCGCGTCGATATCTCTCTTTATATTCTTCTGTGGTTTATTATCTTTATTCCCAAGACTCTCAAATACATCTTTAATAGCATTAAATTGTTTCACTAAAGACTCTGGTGCATTTTCATATGAATTTATAAGCTCTGTAATGCCAGCGAGAGTTTCTGCGATTTCTGGGTTCTTTACTTTGAACACTTCCGCATCTGTTTCATCAGCAGTAATTTCACTTACATCTATAGTTATTGGCTCTTGTCTATTCTCAACTACATCCGAGACTTCTTTTGGGATGATCTCATCTGCTTGCTTAACTTCCTCAAGAAGGTTGCCTAATTGCTCTTCTATGACAGATACTATAGCCGCGTCTCTTTCTTTCTTAGTCTGAGAGAACAACCCCTTAATGACTGTATCAACATTTTTATTGCTAACTCCAAGTGCAATGAGTTTTTCCTGCATCTTAGAAACATTAGTCATTGATTTATACATACCATATCCACCACCAGAGAACGTAGCGATGAAGCCCTGGTATAATGCTGACGTTGTTATATCTTCTAATGATTGTTTCTGTGCCCCTGTAATATCCATCATAACGCCTATAGATTCATTCTCAATGAACTCTTGGACGAATTCAGACATGCCTGATACCATTCCAACCATAAGAGCTGATGAGCCATTAATCTTGTTCATTAAGAAGTCAAGCCCAAGATACTCAGATGCAAATGTGATGACTGCACCCATATCTGCGACGGCTACTTTCTCTTGATCACTCCAATCTTTGGTTCTTAACTGATCCCATATCTGTCCCTTTGTCTGCATTGCGAACATAGATGATGCTAGGGAAGGATTCCCAGTCAATGTTGCAATGCCAATGGCGCTTAGAAGGGAGAATGACCCTCCAGCCACATCTGCAACGAATTGATTCTTCGGGCGCAACTTTTCACTTTGTATAATCTTAGTAGCAATAGCTTGAACTTCGTCTCCTGCCTTCTCTACAAGGTCATCAATGTTGGTATACTTCCCAACAATTGTCTTTCCCATGCTGAGTAACTTCTGATTAGATACACCAGACATAATGAATGGTATTGTCTCCCGTAACTTTGTACTCATAGGAGCGTCTGTACCCCATACATGTAAACGACCCATTGCTTCCAAATCATTTGGACTCTGCATTGTGGCCGCTTCCGATGCCGCTGCTGATGCGTATGATCCAACCATGCCGACTGCCGACTGGACAGTACCCTTTGCATAGTCTTTAAGCCCAGAACGACCAGCACGAGTCATAAATGGATTTGCCACAAATGCCTCTTTGGTTGACGCAAAGCCATCGTAGACGATCTGCGTTGCTTTCATCATTGTGTCAGCTCCACCAATGGCTGTGAATGGACTCGCCATGTTTAATGCCATGTTACCTGCTTGCTCGGGTAAATCCTTTGCCTGCTCTTTGCTATTATATCTGCGCTGATACTCTTGCACAGAGCTTATCCTATCCTCTCTAGACATAGCAAAGTACCTTGTTTTTAAATTTTCATCACCATTGATTTCTTCCTTAAATGATTCAAGTGCGCCCATTAAACATCCTTTTCTTTTAGTTGTTTAAAATCGTCAACAAATGAAATAACATCTTTAGTCGGTGCTTGTACTGGCATGTCATTTTCTTTTCTAGCCATAGCCTTTTCTCTATCTATAAATGATGGTAATAATTTACGATATTCCTCTTTAATCTTCTCAGTTGACCATGTAGCTTCTGGGTCCTCACGCACCATCTCAGTAATACGTCTTGCTGCCTCATGGTATCCCCATTCTCCTATAGCCATTGGAATACTAACAATATCCTTTACACTTACTATCTTTATACCAATAACTCCTTTATTCTTAAGCATGACAGTTTCATTCATTGCTTTAATAACTTCAGCCTTTGTCATTCTATTATTATAGCCACTTTCAGTAAACCCCTTTGCAATGTATCCTCTTAATGCCTCTATATATCTATTAACATCCTTTACCTTTGCATCATTAAAAATTCCATGATTACTATATGCTTTCTCCTGTAACAATGCAAGGTTGAGGTACTCAGATGCCAACATCCCTTGTGCTTCTGGATCTGCACCGTACATTGCTTTAATAGTTTCATAGTCTGGTTTACTAAGCATTTTTTCGTTATACTGTGCTTCTACCTCTGATGGAAGAATCGTTGCACCTTGTCCAGATTCAAAAAGCTTTGCATACGAATCAAATGTGGCATCTTGCACGTGCATCATCTTTTCTTTAGCTAAATTCTTACGTTCCTTAATTTGAGCTCTTGCATCTTTAATCTTAGATTTTTTCTCTTCTTCCGTTAGAACCCATCTATTATTTTCAATCGAATCCAACGAACCTTCTGGATCATATTTAATTAATTTATCAGCGACACCTAATCGTATTTTTCTTTCTGCTTCTTCAATATGTTTGTCCATCTCATCTTGTCTTATGTAATGCTTATCTACCCCATTCTGTAATCTTACTTTTAATGTGTTCATGTGCGCGTCTATATGAGATGTATTCTTTATAGACTCATCAATTGTATAATCCTTAAGCCCATTAAGCCCCTGCTGATATTCCTTCCCTTGATTCAAGTAAAGGTTATTCTGCATCGTTACTGAATTAGCTATATGTCCTTTCTCTTGAAGTAATATCCATTTTTGCCGTTCATTAGGATCTTTAATTAAACTACTTGCATTAAGGACTGCTTGCCATTTATTATCCTTAGCCTTTTTAATCTCATCTTCACTTGTAGTATTCCTAATCCTTTCATCTATATCAGCATTAGCGCGAGCTACGCTGTTCGTCGCAGATAATATGCTATTCTCTATTTCAATGCCTTTCATCTTCTTTCTCAATGCGGCTTCTTGTTTAACAATGGCGTCTCCATACTTAACAAGTGCATTACCCATAGCATTAGATATTTGTTTTGGGGCAGATATCTGTGGCATGTTACTAACTTTCTGAAGCCCACCGCTAGTTTTATATCTTGGTATTTTCATATTTTATACTCCTAATTAGCTAGCAGAAATAGAACTAGCAGCTGAAAGTCCAGTTTTCACAATCCCACTTATTGCATTAATGTTATTCTGCCTCTTTGCGTATTTATTTCTAATAGATGAAACTCTGTCAGCAAATTCTGCCTGTATATTATCTGCTTCAGCAGAAAACTCTATCTTAAATACATCTAATTGAATATTTTTTGCCGTATCTTTCATTACCTCTATCGCTGACCCATTCAATTGAATATTATTCTTCGCCATCCCAACTCTTTGCGTCGCCATGAATTTATCGCCAGATTCAATGAGTCTTTCTATATCAAATTTAAAAGCTGACTGGTTTAATGCATTTGTTGAATTAGCAAGCGCTTGATTGTATTTAGCATATGCAATTTCCTCTCTTGCATTACCATAATCACTATATGTATTCAAAATAGAACCAGTCGCAGACGCTACGACGCCAAACTTCTCTTTCTTTGTAAGATCACTCCATGCCATGTCATCACTCCTTATCATCCATCAAACGTATCCATGCGCGGATATATACCAATAATATTCATTGGTAACGGCTGTTCTTGTTTTATTTCAATATGTATATCTTTTTCGGTATTCCCTGTTACATCAAGGGGCTTTTCACCTGTATATAGTGCTGTAGCAACTCCACCTTGATCATCCCCTCTCCTCCATATAATATCATAATCACCAGTTTCATCGGATGTATTGTATATTCCACCACCAGTACGATATACATTTATGTCAACATTGTATATGCGGGATAGCTTCCCATGACTCGAACCATTAGCACTCCCCTGTTCAAGGCGTAATGTCCTGAGAGTGCTTGTGTATGGCATGCCAACTTGAACGACAGATGCAGAACTTGATAATGTTATCGAACCACTTGATACAGTCTTGTCTGGAACGGGCGCACCATCTGCAAGGACAGAAACCGCTTCCCCCTCAAGGTGCGTAAGACCAGTTATTGTCGTGGCGGCAGTTCCATCATACGTGATACCACTGTGAACATAGAAGGCATCTTCCTGATCATCTGGCAATGTGAATGACTCCATGTATTCAATGTACCTTACCGTTGAACCATCAATGGTACGCTCAACTATCATCCAAAGTTGATCTTCTTCCCCCATTGGTATAGTTGCAATGCTCTTGTAAAGTCCGTCTGTCTCATGAGTATGCC